>ENA-OSEO01000209-OSEO01000209.1-sediment-metagenome-genome-assembly--contig:-NODE-209-length-166016-cov-6.769530_pt1 | contig 166016 bp, 143 predicted proteins | sample MGYA00237883_ERZ534232 | MGnify/ENA metagenome assembly ERZ534232
CCCCGGCTGAAAATGAGCTCAAAGGGGCCGGCAACGGAGAGAAATTTAATTCCTAAACCGAATCCATATAACGGTTTCCTGAGTTTTGACAATTAGTGCGGTAAGAGTTTCCATTTCTTAACTAGCTCTGCTAATGGACTGTTCAAAATATCTTTGGTGGGAGAAGAAAAAATGAAAGTCCTTTTAGTCAGCTTATCTTGAATATGGGTTTCGGTAATATTCCAGACTAAATCACGTATCCTTGTTAACGATAGCTGAGTTGAAAGTTCTAAATATTTCTCAATTATCAAAGCAACAAAGCAGATCAATACATGAGCACGTATTGCATCTTCTTTATGATGGAAAATTGGTCTGGTTTCTAAATCATTCTTACTCATACGGAAGGATTGTTCAACTCTCCATAGACTATGGTAACGAGCAATTACTTCTTCATTCGCTAAATCTGATTCGGGAATATCAGTGCAATATCCCTTTATTCCCAAAAGAAGTTTGTGCTTTTCAATTAATGTCTTGTTAAGTTCAACTGCTTCTTCAGATAACTTTTTTACAAACTTTATTCTTTTTCCACTTAATTTCTTTGCTACAAATTCCTCTGCTTTTTTTATCTGTTGGTTCAAATCGTTCAACTGTTTTTTATAGCGTTTAATAGAAAAATCACATATTAAATTACCGTGAATTGATGATAGACGAAAAATAGCTCCATCTTTATTTTGTAAACTATTATGGATCTGTTTTATCAAATTAAAATTTGTGTTGGCTAATCTTGCACCCACTATATATGAAATTTTTTTCTCTTTGAGCTCCTTCAATCTTTCTTCGGACAACATTGCTGCATCCGCAACTATTATTGGTTTTGTTCTTTTATGCTTGTTTATGAATCTTTCTATAATTGGCAGCATTGTTTTTCCTTCGAATGTGTTACCTGGAAAAACTTCATACGACAATGGAAATCCAGAATGCGTTACCAATAATCCAATTACAATTTGTGGCTGTTGGGGTTTGTTATCCTTTGAGAATCCAGATATGCGAAGTTCATCTGATTTAAATGTTTCAAAGTATAGAGTGGTAACATCATACAAAACAAAATAAAATTGCTCGTTGAATTTCTTCACAGCAAGTTTGTATGCTCTGTGCTCAATCTCTGATTTTAGTTCTATCAATTTAGGAATATTACGATAAATGCGTAACGAATAGTTGATCCCAAAATAATCTGATAGCAAAACTATTGTTCTTAGTTTTGATGTTGGCTCAAGTAAGCGCATTATTGATAAGTCTAACAGAAGTTGATCAATATCTGACAATCCACATTCATTTGCACAACACATTAAAAATTTTCTTGCAAACTGGTGGGTAACGCCTATACACTCTCCCTGATCTATAAATAAAATTTTTTGCTCTGCTTCCGGGAAAAGTGAAATTTGTCCAGAGTTTTCTTTTATAAACTCTCGTGCCTTTTGATAGAGCAATAATATTTCTTCTTCTTTTTTACCACTGCCTATGTGTTTAATGATTTTCGATTTATGCCCTTGATATTCGACGACTTGTACTGCAACTGAGCCCGATTTTGTTTTTACTTTTCTTATAGATAACATGCACAAAAATAATAATTAGTGCGGTAAAATTGGCTCTTTTTAAAATTAAGTCCTTACTAACCAATAAGTTACAGTCTTGCTGCGACTGCCCGTCAAAACTCAGGAAAGCGGAAGCAGCTCGTCAAATGCACAGAAAATTATCGATCAACAAAAAGCGATATTCGACTCACTTCCGCCAATACTGCAAAAAATTCACAAACTGCATTGCGATATTATTGAGCTCGACCCGATTAAAAATGTTTCGGAGATAAATTCCAAATCGGAAGAGATCATTCAATTGATGGGTGATATTTATTCGGGCAAAGCAAAACTTAATTATAAAGAAAAAAGCTTCATTGTAGCACTTTCATTTAATAAGGAAACCAACATCACTCTTGAGATGAAAGGTAAAGGTTTTCATCCTGATTATTATAATGTGGAATACGATTTCAAAACAAATATAAAAGGCATATGGAAAGCTGATTATATGGTGGATGTAATTCAACAAAAGGGTTATTTACTTGGCTATTCGGTTTTTACTTCTTCAGATATTAATCCTGAAACAGTTACTGTGGCTAAACTATCCGGTGATAAAACCGTTATCACAATTGCTCAGGGAGCCACAAAAGGTCCAATTGACAAATACAAATTTGAACCCGGCTTAGCTAGCGTTACTATCGGTCCAAGTAAAAACAAAGAGCTTAATTTTAATGATCCAAGCACATGGCCCGATGAAGTTGTTGACGAATATATGATCAGCTACACACCTCCACTATTAATGTTTCTTTCGTCGCTTGATCAATTTACTGATTTGGGTGTGCCTGTTCCGTGCGGGGCGAATTTGAATTCGCTCACAAAAATAAAACCGGGTGAATTGAACAAAGGAATAAGCAACGGGAAATTTACCAAGATAATTACAGGTGACATCGCCTTCCCAGACTGTACCGAAAGTACCGTAACAATTACAGTAGAATTTCCAAACCTAATTTGTGATGAGAAAAGCGATAAAGGAGCTATAGCTACATCGGGAGCTTGTATTGACCACGGGGGATTTATACTTACTACCGAAGATGATGTTTTTGTAAAAGGAAACCCGGTTGCCCGCGTTGGTGATAAAGTACTTTGCCTAAGACACGGGGTTACTGAAATTGTCGGCGATAAAGATGTAGATGTTTACAGTGAGAAGAAACGAATTGCCAGGGTAGGGGATAAAACGAAATGCGGCGGTGTGATTATGGGAGGGGGATTCGGCGTTTATGCAGGTACAAAAAAATAGAATCGAAATTTTACGGAGATCATAATGAGTACAATTACAAAATTGAAAAATCTAAAACCTCTTGTTATAGCCGGAGTAATAATAGGATTGTGTGTTTTCTGGATTGTTCGGCTGGAACTGCATGCCGCGGCGTTGGCATCCCGTGTGGATGAACTTCACAATTCATTAAAGAAAAATCAAGATGTTCTCGCCTTTCTTGACCGGTTTGAAAGAGGAGTAAAAAACCAGTCGTTTCTGATTAATGGGAATATGATTGAATTACGCGCTTACTTGACGGCAATGGGTTTGACCGATAAAGGTATTACTATGCAATTGCAAGATAGTTGGTTTTATCTTGATGATAAAGGGCTGGCGCTTTCAAGAGGGAAAAATAACGAATCGTTGCTGACGGTAACCAATGACGGCGTGAAAATAAAAGTAGGAACATCCAGCGACTTTTTTATCGAAGCAAATTCGAAAAGCGATAACATAGTTATTAATAAAGGGGATGCTCTTTTATCTGTAGGGAAAACATCTGTAACTGGAAAAAGCGGATCCACTGGTTTGGAAGGCGTTACTCTTGGAGAGGTTAATACAGGCACGGTAGCCGTTGCAAAGGGGAAAGGAATCGGTTTAAAAACCAAAGATAAAAACGACATTAATATTCAAGTAGACGATGATTTTTTTGTAAAGTTGTTACCTAAAGAAGAGCAGGTGGTTATCAATAAAGGGGATTCTAAAATTATAGTGGGTAACGCTACTACAACAGGCGGTGGATCGAGCAGTCATGTAGGTGTGCTGATCGGCGAAACAAATACGGGTACAATAGGAGTTGCAAAAAATGAAGGGATTGGGCTGAGAACAAAGGACAAAAATGATATCAGTATAAAAGTTGACGATAATTTTTTCGTTAAGCTGTTGCCGAAACAAGATCATATATTATTGAAAAAGGGTGATTCCGAAATTCAAATAGGTAAAACATCTTTCGGCGATGGAATTGCCCTTGGCGAAATGAGCACCGCTACACTAGCAATTGCTAAAGGGAAGGGACTTGCAATGAAAGCAGGGGGCAAACATTATATTAAAATTTCAGGAGAAGACGACTTCTTCCTTGAATTCGACGGAAGTGTAAATATCAAAGCTAAAGGGGATATAAATCTAAAATCCGATAATGGCGACATAAATCTCAAGGGAAAGAAAATAAACTTAAATGAGTAACAACAAAAGGGAGATTGAGATGAAAACCAAGTCAATATTTGTATTTAGTTTTTTATTCTGTTTTATACTGACGTTGAACAATACTTATTCTCAATTTAAAAAGAAGTATAACTCATTGCCCGATGCAAAATCAATTTTGGGTAATGTTGTATTCCCAGAAGACGGTAACGGAACCGAGTGTGCAAAAGGAGGAAAATTCCAGAGGTATGAACATGGAAATATTTATTGGCACCCTGATGTAGGCGCTTATGAAATACACGGCGCTATACTTGACAAATACGGTGATCTAAATTGGGAGCAGGGATTTCTTGGATTCCCACGGTCGGATGAATTATGGACGCCCGATCATTCGGGTAGATTCCAACTATTCCAAGGGGGAAATATTTATTGGCGTGCCGATTTAGGAGCGCATTTTGTTGTTGGTAAAATATTAGGCAAGTACGGCGAATATAAATTTGAACAGGGATTCCTCGGTTACCCGGTTACAGATGAAGTAGACCCCGGCGACGGCAGAGGAAGATTCCAAAATTTTGAAGGAGGGCAAATTTATTGGACACCCAAAACCGGCGCTCACGAAGTCCACGGAGCGATTTTCGATAAATGGGGAGATTACAATTGGGAAAAAGGATTCCTCGGTTACCCGGTTACAGATGAAGTAGATCCGGGTGACGGCAGAGGAAGATTCCAAAATTTCGAAGGCGGACAAATTTATTGGACACCTGAAACAGGAGCGCATGAAGTACACGGAGCAATATTCGATAAATGGGGTGAAAGCAACTGGGAGAAAGGTCCGCTCGGTTATCCTCTAACGGGTATTATGGAAGTGCCGGGTACAAAAAAATTATACTGTGAATTTGAACACGGAAAAATTGAATGGGATCCTGCAGCTGCAGCTAAAGTGAAAATGAATTAGTTAAATGAATTATTATGAAATTAATTTATAATTTTCTCTCGTTATTAAATGGGAGTATTATGAAAAAGTTAAGACTTTCTTTCATCTTAATAGGCATGCTGATTTTTACGAAGAGTGTTTCCCCTCAAGGGGAGAAAATAATTCCGGGGCAGACTGCAAAAGAATTTCCTACTTTCGAAATCATAATCGACGATCACCCGGCAGGCCCCAACGTGGAGATAGTATCAATCGAAGTGAAAGGAAAATCAAAAGATGTTTCCATTGCTGAAGTTGAATTCATTTATCACGGCGGCGATGCAGATTTTTTGTTGGTCAATAAAAAAATCTCAATTTTAATGGGATATCATAATAACAATGAGTTGGTTTTTGAAGGAACGACAAATAAACATATAATCGAGGGAGAATCAGGCAAACCGGAAATCATGAAAGTTGAAGCGGAGGGGAGCGTACCGAAATCATCCGATCCCCGTACGGCTATCAGTTTGAATAAAGGGGGAAGCATTATTGAATATGAGCTGGAAGTAAAAAGGGATATGAAAACTACATGCGGACTCCTCATCGGCGGAACGAGCAATGTAAAAATCGGTAATAAAGCGGAGCTAACAGGATTAGGCGGCGCTTTCGATGGAATATTCAAAGTGACGAAGATAGAGCACAAACTTAAAAAAAATTACTGGAGGACAGTATTAACGGTAAGAAAGTAATAATTGTTCTTGCTATTTATGAGTAACGCTGTTTATATTTTTGCTGCTGAATAATTCATTGAATCAATTAAAAAATTTAACCGCATTAAGGAGATATTTGTATGAAGAGAATGTTGTTTTTATTTACCATACTTATTACCGTCACACTTGTTAATGCTCAAACCGAAGAAGGGACTCAAACTATGACCGACGAAATCCAGCTTCAGGAAAACCAGGTTCTGCTAAGAACTAATTACGGTGATATTGTATTGGAATTATTTCCCGATAAAGCACCGGTTTCCGTTGAAAACTTTCTTTACTATGTAAGATCGGGTTATTACACAAATACATTGTTTCATAGGGTGATCGGCTACTTTATGATTCAAGGGGGAACATACATTAAAGGATTCCAGGAAAAAGAAACACGCGATCCAATTACCAATGAAGCCGACAACGGCTTAAGCAACGAGCGGGGTACCATCGCTTATGCCAGAACTCAGGTAGTTAACAGCGCTACATCGGGATTCTTTATCAACTTAGTTGACAATACCAACCTTGATCACAAGAATGGAACTCAAATGGGATTCGGTTACGCGGTATTCGGTAAGGTGGTTAAAGGAATGGAAGTTGTCGACGAAATCGGAAGAGTGAAAACCCACATCGTAGAACCATTTGCCGATGTGCCCATTGATGATGTGCTTCTCTTAGAAGCACGCGCTTGGGATTCTGCAATCTCGAATGAAGTTAGCCAGTAAACTTGCGTAATATTCAATGACTTGATATTGATTCGTTGCTCAACATTCAATTGATGGTCAATTAATATAATGAAAAAGGCGGTCATCAATAGACCGCCTTTTGTTTTAGATCTTTTTAAGAGCAGTTTTTTATGATGCCAAATCAAATCTATCAAGATTCATTACCTTATTCCAAGCGGCAATAAAATCGTTCACGAATTTCTTTTCAGAGTCTTTACATCCGTAAACTTCGGCAAGAGCGCGCAGCTCTGAGTGTGAGCCGAAGATCAGGTCGACACGCGTCGCTGTCCATTTGACTTCACCGGTTACGCGGTTGCGTCCTTCAAAAAGATCTCCATCTTCCGAAACAGCTTTCCATTTAGTTCCCAAATCGAGTAGGTTGATGAAGAAATCGTTGGTTAATGACTCGGGCTGTTTAGTAAATACACCATACTGCGATTTATCGAAATTTGTGTTAAGCACGCGCATACCTCCAATAAGAACAGTCATCTCGGGGGCTGTAAGTGTTAAAAGCTGAGCGCGGTCGACCAGCATTTCCTCTGCGGATACGGAGTATTTTGCCTTCATATAATTACGGAATCCATCTGCCAAAGGTTCAAGAACTGCGAATGATTCTACATCGGTTTGTTCCTGCGAAGTGTCGGCGCGACCCGGTATGAAAGGTAAGGTAACGTCATGACCCGCGTTTTTAGCCGCCTTCTCGATTCCCGCGCATCCGGCAAGAACTATTAGGTCGGCGAGTGAAACTTTCTTATTACCTGATTGTGCGACGTTGAATTCTTTCTGTATGCTTTCAAGTTTATCAATCACTTTTGCAAGTTGAGTCGGGTTGTTTACTTGCCAGTATTTTTGGGGTGCGAGTCTTATACGTGCACCGTTGACGCCGCCTCTTTTATCGGAACCTCGGAATGTTGAAGCAGATGCCCATGCAGTTGAGACTAATTCCGACACTGATAAACCTGAGTGCCGTATTTGGCTTTTAAGTGCTGCGATATCTTTATCATCTATAAGCTTATGTGTAACGGCAGGTATCGGGTCCTGCCAAATCAATTCTTCATTTGGCACTTCCGGTCCGAGGTATCTTGCACGAGGGCCCATATCGCGATGAGTCAACTTAAACCAGGCGCGAGCGAAAGCATCCGCAAATTGATCCGGATTCTCTTGGAATCGTCTTGAGATCGGTTCATAGATCGGGTCCATTCTCAAAGCAAGGTCCGCAGTAGTCATCATGGGAGAGTGCTTCTTTGAAGGATCGTGAGCATCGGGTACGGTATCGGCTCCGGCACCACCTTTTGGAATCCATTGATATGCACCTGCCGGACTTTTCACCAATTCCCAATCATATTTGAACAAGATATCGAAATAGTCATTGTCCCACTTAATCGGGTTGGTTGTCCATGCGCCTTCAATACCGCTTGAGATCGTATCGCCTCCTTTACCCGATCCAAAGCTGCTCTTCCAGCCCAAACCCTGTTCTTCGATTCCCGCGGCTTCAGGTTCCGGACCAACATGAGCCGGATCGCCTGCACCGTGACATTTACCGAATGTATGTCCGCCGGCAACTAACGCTACAGTTTCTTCGTCATTCATTGCCATGCGCTTGAAGGTCTCACGAATGTCTTGTCCGGACGCAACCGGATCAGGATTACCGTTCGGCCCTTCCGGGTTTACATAGATCAATCCCATCTGAACTGCGGCAAGAGGATTCTCAAGATCACGGTCGCCGCTGTATCGCTTGTCGCCGAGCCATTCGGCTTCCGAACCCCAGTATGTATCTTCTTCCGGTTCCCAGATATCCTCACGACCTCCGGCATAGCCGAACGTTTTAAAACCCATAGATTCGAGTGCGCAATTGCCCGCAAGTATCATTAGATCGGCCCAAGAAATTTTCCTGCCGTATTTTTGTTTGATAGGCCAGAGAAGAATGCGGGCTTTATCGAGGTTTACATTATCAGGCCAACTATTGACCGGTGCAAAACGCTGGTTGCCGGTGCCGCCACCACCGCGTCCGTCGAATATACGGTAAGTGCCTGCGCTGTGCCATGCCATTCTGATGAATAGAGGACCGTAATGACCATAATCTGCCGGCCACCAATCTTGAGACTTAGTCATAAGTTCGAATATATCATTTTTCACGGCGTTTAAGTCGAGTGTTTTAAATTCTTCGGCGTAATTAAAATCTTTTTCCATTGGATTAGAAAGAGAAGAGTGTTGACGTAGGATATTCAAATTCAATCGATTTGGCCACCAATCGCGGTTGGATGTGCCGCCACCTGCAAAATGCTTTGAAGCTGCCCCGGTTACAGGACACTTGCTTTCATTACTATGAGCAAAATTGCTCTTATTTTTGTCATTTGCCATTTTCACTCCTTTATTAGATATATTTATTTTTTTATTGTTTTGGAAAAAAAAGAAATTCAGTTAATTATAGAAAATTTTTATTGTTGATTTGTAGTAGTTGGTAGGATAACAATTATCATGCAAAGGAAGTTCAGCAACTAGAGCATAATATGATTTTCAACTGCGGCGGTAGATGGGCAATTAAGTTATAATTTTTTTCTAATCAGTTTTATTTTTAATTAAAAAGGCTGCTCGTAAAATCAGTTTAGCATTAATAAACAAAGAAGAATTCTAATTTGTTTTGATTAAAATTCAACTCCGAATATTTATGTTTTTACTCAAATGTACGTCAGCCCTTTTAATTTTTCCTGTTAGCCATTTATGTATTACTATGTTGTGAATTGCTCTTCCCCCCGGTAGAGCGATCAAAAACAATTATAAGTTAGTAGTGTCTGCGCCCAGTTCTTCAAGGCCTTCAATCAAGAATTGTTTGATTCTAACCTTCACCGGTTCTGCATAGTTTGTATCAACCGGGAGAACTTCCACCGCTTGCTTCAAATATTTTATCGCGCCGGCTTCATCTTCTAATCTAAGATAATAGTCGCTCATGGATCTGTAGGAAGTATAAGCTTCGGGCCATTGATCAATATTCGATTGAAATGCGATTCGAGCTTCGTCCATTCTATGTTCTTCCATTAAGGCATAGCCGGCGGCAGTGATCAAATTCGGATTATCGATATTATATTTCTCTTTCAGGCTGTCGGCTTCAGCGGTAAGAAAACCGGTGCCTTTTTGGAGCACCAATGCTACGAAGTTCATTCTATTGTAAAAGTATGCAAGGAAGTCGGCGTTAGTATATTTGTTATGAAGTTCCGTAAAGTAAGCTAGGGATTTTTCATTATCCTGTTCACCAATCCAATAAATAAAGGCTAAGGCTACTTTAGCTTCTTCTTTAAACAATGTTCCGTTTTGGGCTACGCGTTCGATATAATCAAGGCCTGTTTCTCTATCTCCTGAAGCTCCGCCAAGCCACGCCATGAAGTATTGAAAACCTTCCAGCATAGCGTCGGGGAAGTATTCCATCACACCAAGGTTCAGGTACGCGTCTGTAACGGAAGGATCTTCTTCCAGTACATCTTCATAATAATCTTCACTCTTGCCGGCGTTCCAATATGCGGTCCAGTATTCCCGCGACATTATATTCGCCCGGCTCAAAAAGGCGTAGCAGTTTCCTAAATAGAATTTCACTTCCGTAGTCTGAAGTAAAGCTTCACCTATTTTAATGCCTTCCCAGCAGAAGTGTGTAACACGTCTGATCGAAACATCTCTCTCTAAAGAAATTCTTTTAATGAAACGGCAATAGTAAGCGTTGTAAGCCTTCATGAAATAATATTTCGGATGGTTGGGATCTTTTTGGATTTCAAGATCAATGAGCGTGTCTGCGCTTTGCCAGTCACCGTTAAATATTTTTGAAATGATAAGATTGTCGGTTTCCGTAACGTTGATCGACTGCGCATAGCCGAATGTAAGTGTTGTGAAAAATATCAGTAATAATAGTCTCTTCATTTTCTACTCCCCATATTTATAAATTGTCGGACAGTTATAGATTATCCGATTATGATTTTTTACAGTCTATGTATTTGTATTCGCCCCCAAATCATCAAGCACTTCTTTGATTCTCTCCCGCGCTATTTCTCTATTCTCGTCGTTGATGGAATCGTCGTCGTCGAGTTTGTTATAAGCCATTTTGTAGAATTTGATGGCGTTGGTATTGTCACCCAGGTTCAAGTAACACTCTCCGAGGCTGTCATAACAGTTCGCAACGTTCGGGTATAACCGGATATTGATTTTGAAAACTTTCAAAGCTTCGTTTAACTTATTTTGTCCGATTAAATTGTAACCGATTGCATTGAGAGTAAATGAATTTGTGAGTGAATATTTTTCTTTCAGTAAATCCAATTCGTTTTCAAGGAAGTTAACCCCTTCGGTATCAATTCTGTAATTAAGTTGTGCCGTGGTGTATGCTGCATTGATCGCAGTATTGTCCGGGTATTTAGTTCTTAAATCTCTCATATTGTTGAGCACTTTTTCAGGATTGGTTTCTCTGAATCTGTAAATTACTCCAATAGCAAATTTAGCTTCGTCCTTAAAAAGATCCCCCTTTTCGGCAACAAGATCTATATACTCGAGTCCCTTCTCTCTATCCCCCGACATTCCGCCTACCCATGCCAACGCGCCTTGTAATCCTGTAAGGGCAACTGCAGGGAAATACTCTGCAACGCCGAGATTAAAATATGCGTCAACCATTTGTGGATTCTCTTCAATAACATCTTCAAGTAAATCCTGACTTTCACTTGCATTCCAGTATGCGTACCACATGTAACTCTCCATAACGTTAGCCCGGCTGAGGAAGGCATAGGCGAGTCCGGTGTAAAATTTTATGTCGGTGGTTTGCGGAAGATCTTCCCCTATTCTTATCGCCTGCCAAGTAAAATAGTTGACGTTTCTAATTGATTCGGCGCGCGACATTCCGTCGTTTCCCAAAACCCTGTTGTAAAACGCGTTGTATGCTTTCATGAAATAATATTTGGGATGATCCGGCATTTCGGCAAGCTGCAGATCAATGAGCGAGTCGGATTTCTGCCAGTGGCCGTTAAACAAGGTGGAAATGATTTGCCTATCGGAATCGGTTATATTGATACTTTGGGAATAGATGTTGGATACCGCGAAAAGTAAAACGATAAGTCCAAGCTTCTTCATAAATGCCCCCTACTATGTTAAATGATTTCATGTGCAATATGACATGAACCGAGAAGAAAAGTTTCTAAAATGGTATGAAAAGGGATTTCTGCGGTACAGATAGTATATATTTGGTATGAATACGCAGAGGTGTTAGGTCACTTATCGAGTACCTTTTCGAGGTTTTTTCTATAACTGCTGCTCGAAGCGATTTTTTCATTGTTCGACATGATGAAGATGTACTCGTTTTTGTACCAGTACTGAATTTCCTTTATATGATCGATATTAATGATAGCCGAGCGGTGAATGCGGATGAATTGATCGGGGTTTAGTTTGGTTTCTATCTCGTTCATCGTTTTACGAATAAGATGATTCTTATCCTGAGTTTTAATTTCAAGATGTTTACCCGCCGCTTTTATCCGAATAATATCATTAGTTTTAACAAAAAACATCCTGCCGTCGGTTTTCACCACAAGCCTGTCGATAAATTCGTTCACTGTTTTGTTTGAATCACCTAGTAGAGAGAATATATTTTGTGTTAGTTTATCTCTCTCCGCACTGCCGATTTTTTCTTTCGCAAGGTTTAGTGAATCTGCAAACCGGTCGTCGTCGAAAGGTTTTAGAAGGTAGTCAATTGCGTGTACATCAAAAGCTTTGATGGCGTATTTATCGTAAGCTGTTGCAAATATAATTAATGGCATTGGTGAGTAGTCTAGGTTTTCCAGTACTTCGAAACCATTCATCTCGGGCATCTGCACGTCGAGGAAAACAAGGTCGGGTTTCAATTCGTTCAATGTTTCGACAGCGGCGAGCCCGTCGCTGCATTCGGCAACAATTTCAATATCATCGTCAACCTGTAGTAAACGCCGGATACGTGTCCTTGCGAGTTGTTCGTCGTCTATTATTACAACTGAAATTTTATTCATCTATTTCCGGTTTTTCGGTTTGAACAAATTTTTTATACGGAATGGAGATTTTTACCATGAAACCTTTTTCGGGTTCACTGCAAATGTCAAATGATGCTTGACCGCCATATAGCTGTATTAATCTTTGCTTTGTGTTGGAAAGTCCAATACCTTCTTTGACGTTATTGCTGCATTTCTGTCCGTCGTCGCTGACTTTCAAAATCACCTTGTCGTCATCAAGCAATGATGCGATTGTAATTTTGCCCCCTTCTTTTTTATCGTTGATACCGTGTTTGATTGCATTTTCAACTAGCGGCTGTAAGATTAAATTCGGAACAGTCGCAGAGAGTGTATCGGCGGCAATGTTGTATTCAATTTTCATTCTTTCCTGGAAGCGCATCTTTTCAATTTCGAGATAGCTTTTAAGGAAATCAATTTCCTGGCTTAATCTCACTTCCTGTACGCCAATATTATCAAGAGTAACACGAAGAAGATCGCTTAACTTTGCCAGCATCTTTCTAGCGACCTTTATATCTTCCTGCATCAAAGTTGAAACGGCATGAAGCGTGTTGAACAGGAAATGCGGGTGAAGCTGCATTTTAAGAGCCTGCAGGTTTGCCTGCGCAAGCTGCTTCTCCAATTCGCTTTCTTTTAATCTGCTTCTGCTTAATTGTTTGTAATAATCAATTCCATAGTATGCCCCTAAGACGAACCAGTAAACCATAAAACTGTCAAAACTACCTCCAAACGTTTTGAAAAATACTTTGGTTCCTTCAGCTTCCTTGATAATTTCAGGATGGAAAATCAAGAAGTAGGGAATTGATGATAAGCTCTTTTGAATTACCGCGATTATAACAGCGGATAATATGTGAATGGGAACATATTTCAACAATGTTTTTTTTTCTAAACGAAATTTATTAGCAAGAATAAAAATTGGATAAAAAAGGATACCCCATGCGTAAGTATAAAATAGCTCATAACTAAGGCTTGTTAATACTTTGAATTCTCTTTCGGTTACAAGCGACCAATAATATTGCTGTCCCCAAAAGAATAACGCAATCAATGTACAGATTAAAAATATGAAAGTGCCTTGAATGCCGATACTGCTTTTGCTTTTTTCGATAAACCTATTTTTCTTCATTCGAATTCCGATAACACTTGCAGTAAATATATGATTTCCGCAGGCAAAATTAAATATACAAAAGAGAACCTAAAGCCGGTTATGGTATAATACTGAATCTTTATATATTTAAATAGCTGCTTCAATCGTCGTATAAAATTTTAGGAAAAATTGATGACTGAAGAAAAGATGGTTGTGCGTGAAAAAATAATTCCTGCTGTTATTGAATTTATTAAGAAAGAAGAGCTTCTTTATGCCGGATGTTATGATGAAGTATCTTATGTACCTAAAACGTCCTCTTTATATATGGTACAAACTGCACCTTAAATGCAATTAAGTTTTGCAACTGTGTTGTTTCGGACCATGTTCAGAAATTCAATAAATATTGGGGAGTCTAAAAATTACAGAAAGGTAAAGAAATGAAAACAGCAATTGTAATTGGGGCAACCGGATTGATAGGAAAACATCTCACTAATCAATTGTTGAAAGATGGTAATTATGGGAAAGTTAAAATTATTGTCAGACGTAGTTCGGGAATAACTAACCCAAAATTGGAAGAGAATATTGTTGATTTTGACGAGATGGAAAAATGGTCTGATAAACTAACCGGGGATGTTATTTTCTCCGCTATGGGCACAACCATTAAAAAAGCGGGGAATAAGGAGGCGCAATATAAAATTGATTTTACATATCAATATGAAGTTGCACGAGCAGCTGCTTACAACGGAGTGGGAAAATATATCATTGTTTCTTCAGCCGGAGCTAATTCTAATTCCAATAATTTTTATTTGCGGATGAAAGGGGAGCTTGAGGAAGAGCTAATTAAACTTCCGTTTAAAGAAATTGTCATTTTACAACCTTCTTTATTATCGGGAAATAGAGAAGAAGAAAGAGCCGGCGAAAAATTAGGGGCATTTGCCGCAAAGTTGATAATTCCTCTATTACCACCGTTGCGAAAATATCGCCCGATACCGGGTGATGTTGTTGCGAGTGCAATGATTAATGCGGCTAAGACGGGCTCGACTCTAAAGATAAGTAAATTTGTTCTTGATGAAATATTTTCATTAAGCGGCAAGTGATGAATTAAAAATATATTCAACTGAACGTTTTACCTGTCTGTGTTATCTATTCACAAGAAATTCTTTTTCAAAAGCTTGGGATAAAATATGTACAGCCAGCTTTTTATCTTCTTTTGTTAAAAATTTAGGAGGCCCCCACGGTGTATTGTTCGCGTCAACTATATAGATTTTACCCTCAATATTATCACGCAATACGTCAAGTTCTCCCGAGTCAAGTCCAATTCTCCGGCAAAAAATAATTATATTTTCAATTTCGGATTCGGATAAATAATCTTTCGGTTCGGCAATTTTTAAATCGACTGTTTGGCTCTGAAATATTGTAGCGAATGGTTTTGTTTTTAAGTAAATGAGAGGTATAGAATTACCAATGACCGGTACTCGGTAATCGAGTACGTGTTTATCGTCAATTTTTGTATTGATAAGTTTGACGTAAACAAAATCTTTTTCAATTTCGGCAATAGGGCAATCCAAAATTTTACTGTCTGTTTTCCGGGCATTTAAATTATTTTTGCGAACACACTTTCCCGCAAATGTCAGTGGATCTACAATAATTGAGTATCCAAAAACATCTTCAAAGATTTTCCCTATATAACTTTTGCTTATATCGTAACATTCCGCGTTAATGACTTTTGATTTTCTTTTGATTGATTCAAGAAATGAATCAGACTCTCTGAAAGTTGCGTCAATCCAATTGACCACGATATTATATTTGGCGTTAGGATTAATTGTTATATTATAATGAAGTTTTTTAAGAATCCTGGAAACGATAGCTTTGTGGCTTGGTTTACGCGGGTAAAAAAGGGCTGTTTTTACTTTACACCTGTTTCTAATATACAAATACAGGAAGTTCAGAGAATAAATAAAAGCGTCGATAACTTTTTGCATTACAATACCCGAATTTTTGTAATTGTAACTTATTTATTTTTTGTAACTTAGTACAGCCGTTATTCATGAAATTTTTAATTAAAAACGGATTTGTTTTTCACTTATAATTATCAAATCCAGGGAATATATGCCGAAAAGAATATTGTATTCTTGTCTATCCCGCAGCTGGGGGGGGATGGAGATGAGGACCATTTCGGGTATTGAGCAGCTTAATCAAAGAGGTATTCAAACCGATCTTTTATGTTACCCCGGATCAAGAATATTTAAAGAGGGATCGGGTAGGGATTTTAATATTCTAACGGCACACGCATCCGGTTATTTCCATCCCCTGGAAATAATTAAAATTGCGAAGATATTGAAGAAGAAATCTTATGATATTATTCACACCCAAGCTTCACACGATCTTTGGCTTTTAGTACCGGCATTGAATCTTACCGGTTTAAATACACCTCTTATATTGACCAAGCGTGTAGGCTCTTTTATTATTAAAAAGGATTTCCTGCATCGTAAATTATATGAAAGAGTTACAATTACAATCGCCATCAGCCGGATTATTAAAAAAAATTTAATGGATACTACTACGCTGACAGAAGATAAAATATTGCTTCTTCATAACGGGGTTTCTCTTGATAAATTTAACCCGGTAAATGCAGCTAGAGCGGAAGTGCGCAAAGAATTTAATATAAGTGATGATGATATTGTGATAGGGATGCTGGGAAGATTTTCATGGGGCAAAGGGCATGAGGAATTTTTACTCGCAGCCAGAGAACTGAATCATAAATATAACAACCTGAAATTTCTTGTAGTTGGTGAACCGAGTGAAGGAGAAAACGAATACGCGGAGAAGATAAAAATGCTTGCGGTAGAATATAATCTTATCGGGTCAATAATTTTTACAGGATTTAGAAGCGATACGCCGAACATTATTTCGGCGATGGATATCTTTGCATTTCCTTCCCATTCGGAAGCTTTCGGGCAATCACTTGTTGAAGCTATGGCGATGGGCATACCTTCCGTCTGCTCAAATTCCGACGGCATACTCGACATTGCGGTTGATGGTGTTACTTCTCATTTGTTCGAAAAACGTAACGCGGAAGACTTTACTGCGAAACTAAAGTTGTTGGTTGAATCCCCGGAGGACAGAAAACGTTTTGGAGCAGCGGCAATAAAACGGGTTAAGGAAAATTTTGAATTAGATATGCAGACACAAAAGTTAATTGAATTTTACAACGAGATGGTGAATTGGAAACATCTGCACAATTAATTATCACATGCCAATGAATTATCCGCAATAAAACATCTTTTAATTATACATCACCATTTACTTTTTCCCTTATTTCGTCTTCCGGCGTTATTGCAATTCCGGGTGAATCGTTGCGCGGACATGCATACTCGCAAATTCCGCAGCCGATGCACAAATGAGGAATAACATATATCTGGTTCACTATTTTTTGTTTCCCCTGGAAATTCCATGTCTCTGCTGCACGGAAGCGGATTGCTTTTTCAGGTGTGGGGCAGGCTTCTTCGCAAATTGTGCAGTTCATTCCGTCGGCATAGGTGAAACATTTGTTTCTGTCAATTACAGCCGTTCCTAGTTTAAAGTTTTGCTTCTCTTTAAGAGATAAAGTTTCTATAGCTTTCGAAGGACATACTTGCGTGCAGTTGTTGCATTCAAAAATACAGTAGCCGGCTTGTGCATTTAAAACAGGCGTCCAGATCCCCCCGAAACCTGTTTCAGCAAAAGCCGGCTGAATAAAACTTGTAGGGCATGAGTTAACACATTGCCCGCATCTCATGCATTTATCTAAAAAATCACTTTCATTTACTGAACCGGGGGGACGCAGATATTGATGACGGGTTTTTGATTTTGCTTGAATGCTGCTCTGCGGAAGAGCGGCAGCAACTAATCCAATAATTGCTGCCCCAATCACTTTACGTCTTCCTAAATCCACTTGCATATTCTGCTTTTTTATAGGGAGTAAAAATTTGTATTCAACGGAGTCAGTTGGGCATTCAACGACACAGTTGTAACAGACAGTACATTCCGAGCTGATAAATTCATCATCGGGATTGCCGTTATATGTGCAGCCCGAATTACATTGTTTGCAGGAAATACACCCCGGGGTTGATGCGACCCGAAAGAGACATAAACGGGAGACCAACCCCAAGAATGCGCCTAGGGGGCAAATAGTATTGCAGTAAAACCGGCGCTTATAATAATTCATTAACAAAATGATAATGAACAAACCTGAAATCAAATATGGTTGTGAGGTAGTGTGCTGATGATTTTCAATAGGATTATTTTTTGAAATTTCATCCGCACGGTTGATAGCGGCAACATTTTCATCTCTCAATATTTCCGCATGGTAATCGATCAAATATTCTGCCGGCGCTACCAATGCGGCAGAGGTGCGTGTTAAAATTGAAATCGGGTCAAACCATCCCCCTAGGTTTGTCCCGAGCAATGCCGCAATAATTATAATGAGTAATACGGCATATTTAATTTTTAATAACTGCGGAGTTAATTTTTCTTCGGCCTTGTTAAATTTTTTGAACAGCCATGAAAAGAAATGATTGATGGAGCCAAGTGGACAAATCCATCCGCAGAATATTCGTCCGAATAGAAGTGAGGAAACTATAGTTACTAAACTGAACATAAAAGTAATTATAAAACCACCGGTGGCAAGGAAATTCAAAAGAGGCATCAACGGGTCTAAATAGAAAAAGTAAGATGTTGATCCACCGGCATCATTAATTGAATTTCCTGAACTAAAAAAGAAAAGGAAGAATGTACAAAGAAATAGTATTTGCACGACTATTCGGGCTTTCTGAATTATATGGCTTTTAGACAATCTCATTTGAAATTTTTTAACCAGCTTGTAAAGGTTTTGAATTTTTGATTACGGCATTTAAGTTTCTTGAGAAATAAGGCAAATCACTCGCGTAAGGGAATCTGGCCAGTTTGGTGATAATAGCCTTGTGCAGTTTTTTGTCTTTCCCCTGTGTTAACACGAAATTTGTTTCTTGTTCATTCAGCTCACCGAGTTTTTCAATCTTGGTAATCCCTTCATCATTTGCCGGGCAGTTCCATTGGCATTTCAGACATCCCACAAGTGCATTGTGTGCAGCCGGATCAATTTTTCCGGGAAATGGTTCCTGTCGCTCATTATAAAGCGTAACACATTTATCAACATCAATCACAAAATTTTCTTTTGTTATTGCCTTTGTGGGGCAATTGTTATAACAGAGATTACACCCTTTGCAAAAATGAAGCATGTCAAGGGGGCCCCAATTGTCTTCAAATTCCATATCGGTATAAAATCCGGTAAGCCGGTGGAAACTTCCGAATCCGTCAACATATGTTATGTTGTTTCTTCCATGTTTTGCCAGCCCGCTTCTTACGGCAATTGTTTTAAGAGGAAGTTTTACCCTGACTTCAAGTTTTTTACTTCGGTCCTTCACCAAATCGATCATCACTCTTTCTTTTATCCCTTCGAATGTTGTGCCGTCATCCCAATAGTCTGTTGGGATTAATATATCGTAAGCGTTTCCATCTTTATGAAATCTTATAGATGCGATCTGTAACTTTTGAGCAAGAATTATAATTGATTTAGCACCGGGTAGAATTTCTTCCGGCTCAAAAATAAAATTGCCTATATATCCCCGGAAGATTTCATTACTGCTGATTTTCCCGCTCTCGCTTAATTTTTTGAACCAACGCCCCATCTCCTTGATGTGTTCAACAGAGACGGTTTTGAATTTATATTCAAATTCCGATGGAATGACTGTATTGTTTTTTTCTTGTTTGGATAAAAGAGGCGGGGCGCCAATTGCCAGGATGGAACCTGCCATGGCTATACTTTTAAAAAAGTCTCTTCTTGTTTGAATGCCGAATTTTGTAAACTGTCTCATTTTCCCCCTAAGTGCTGAATTTTACAAATTCCGCTATTGTGCAAATTGGAAATGAAAACTCATGGGGTAAATCTAATTATTAATATTCCTTTGATGGTTCTATCCTATCGGCTTGGACAACAAAAAGCGGGACTAGGCAGAAGTCTACGGCTGATGCTTTTGCTTATATTCAGCAGGAGTTAGTGAAGTAGATTTTTTGAACACGGTGTAAAACGTCGATTTTGAGTTAAAACCGCATTCGAAGGCTAATGTTAATATCTTATAATTATTAAATTTAGGATCGACCAGAGATTTTTTGGCATTTTCCACACGGTAATCATTAATGAATTCAAAAAAGTTTTTCCCTATGGTTTCATTTATAACCTGGGAAAGCTTGTGTGTTGTTGTATCCAATTTATTTGCAAGGGAAGAAAGATTGATTTCGCAATCAAGGAAAGGCTGCTCCGTTTTCATCAGGTGGATAAGTCTATCGGATAAGTCGTCAGCATCTTCCTTTGAAAGTCCCGATTTCTCATATGTCCCTTTCATGTTATTATCGCTAATGGAAGAGGCGCTGTACCCGTTATGGGCAAGGATCCTGCTGCTTAGTCTTTCTGTGTTCGTTGGAACTTCAAAATCGGAAAAAATACCTTTCTGTTTATAACCAAAAAAACCGATACCGAAAATGTAAACAACCAAAATAAACCATGTGTAACTGTAACTGGAAGGTAATTCTGGGAAAAGGAATTGTCTAATGTACCCGCTTGTGAGTATAAAAATTAAATAAACAGCAAAACCATTCGCAAGATAGTAAAGCCATTTTAGATCGACATTTTTAGAATAAGAATAATATTGTTTGATTCGTTTTGAATGTTTTCTTATCAGCCAAATTGAAAGAATATAAAAAATAGGAGAGTTGTACATCCAGACTTTAAATGAGATTGCAAAAAGCAAGTTATCCTGGCCGCCGCCGTCAAAAAAGGAGAGTGGATCAACAAAAATATATTGGCGAAATCCAACAATAACAATAAGAGTTGGAATCAAATACAAGAATAATGATTTATCAAATTTATTTTTTCCGGAGGTAATCAATTTAATATAGAAGAGCAACATAGGGCCCAAAAGTACCCAGTAAAAAATATCTGCTACCACAATTGCTGGATATTCTTTATAGAGACCGGTGAAATAGAAATAAACAAATAGTAAATAGACTCCTAATAAAAAAATGTAGAAGCTCAAAATATAATCGCTTAATTTCTTGGGTTTTTTTGTAAGAATAAGAAGTGTGAATAATAATGATTGCCCGAAACCTATTAAATAAAATTGTATCATGTTAGATTCACATTATGTTATTAATTGGTTGGGGAAGAGAATAAAATAATCATAATTGCGGGTTGACATGCTCCCCAAATAAATTATAAAATATATTTCCGACCCCGATGCAATAATATGTATAACTTTTTACTCAGATGCAGGAGAAAAATAGGGGACTATTAATAAAATGGGGATGGAATCAACTTCTCGGGGAATAAATAACTATAACAAAACAATTAATAAATGTAAGCGTTGTGAAATCAAAAAGTCCAATTTCTAAATTTAGGAATTGGACTTCAATAAAATTAAGCTTCCAGCTTCTTTAAATTAAATCTCTTTCTCTCATTTGTATCAAGATAGATTTTTCTTAATCTAATCGACTTCGGAGTAATCTCCACCATCTCATCATCGTTTATATATTCCAAAGCTTCTTCAAGTGTAAATTTAATTGCGGGTGTAATCTTTGCGGCTTTATCCGCCCCGGATGCTCTCATGTTGGTAAGCTTTTTACCGCGCTGAACGTTGACTTCAATGTCTATATCTTTGTTATGTTCACCTACTATTTGCCCTTTATAAACAATATCACCCGGATCAATGAAGAATTTTCCTCTATCCTGAAGTGAGTCAATTGCATATGCAGTAGACAGCCCCTCTCCCATAGATATAAGCGCACCGTTTGAACTTTGATTTATCGATCCCTTAAAAAATTCGTATTGGTAGAAACGGTGATGCATTATAGCTTCTCCTGATGTAGCGGTTAAAAGTTTATTTCTTAATCCCATTATACCGCGTGAAGGAATGTGAAATTCAAGTTTCTGAATTTGTCCTTTATTATCCATCGTAGTCATCACTCCTCTACGCTGACCGACTAATTCAATAACTTTACCTGCATAATCAGCGGGAACATCAACCTCCAAAACTTCAATAGGTTCGGCTTTTTTACCATCAATTTCTTTATAAATTACTTTCGGCTCTCCTACCTGCAATTCATAACCTTCTCTTCTCATATTTTCAATTAGGATGGATAAATGGAGAACACCTCTTCCGGATACTTTGTAAGTATCGGGAGATCCGGTTTCTTGTACACGCAATGCTACGTTTTGTTCAAGTTCTTTAAAGAGTCTGTCTCTTAAATGACGTGATGTAACATATTTTCCTTCTTTACCGTAAAACGGGGAAGTGTTAACCGTGAAAGTCATACTGATGGTAGGCTCGTCAATTGCGATGATAGGTAAGGGTTCGGGATTCTCTGCATCGGTTATTGTATCGCCGATATCAAGATTTTCAATTCCAACCATTGCGCAAATATCGCCGCAGTATGCCTCTTCAACTTCTTTTCTTTCAAGACCTTCGAAAATAAATAATTGTTTTATAACCGCTTCTTTAAGTACGCCGTTTCTTTTAATGACCGAAAGTTTTTCATTAATATTCAATCTACCTCTGAATACTCTTCCAATACCTATTCTCCCAACGTAATCATTATAATCCAAAGTGGTAATTTGAATTTGCACAGGTCCTTCATTAATAATGGGAGCAGGCAGATCAATTAAAATCGAATCGAGAAGCGGGTTGAGATTCTTACGCGGGTCGTTCAAATTTTTAACTCCCCATCCGTCTCTTCCGCTTGCGTAAATGACAGGGAAGTCGAGTTGATCTTCGTGTGCGCCAAGTTCGATAAACAGGTCGTAAATTTCATCAAGTACTTCGGCCGGGCGGTTATCCGGTCTGTCAACTTTATTAATAACAATAAGAGGTTTGAGGTGAAGTTTCAATGCTTTTTCAAGAACGAATCTTGTTTGAGGCATAGGCCCTTCAAATGAATCAACTAACAAGAGGACACCGTCTGCCATTTTCAAAACGCGTTCTACTTCACCCCCAAAATCGGCATGCCCGGGAGTATCTATTAAATTGATCTTCGTATCATTATAAATAATAGAAATGTTTTTTGAAAAAATTGTTATTCCTCTTTCTCTTTCGAGATCATTGGAATCAAGAAATCTTTCTCTTACAACCTGGTTTTTTCTAAAAATATTGCATTGCCGTAAAATTTGATCGACTAATGTTGTTTTGCCGTGATCGACATGTGCGATTATGGCAATATTTCTTATGTTTTTCACTCTTCTGCCTAAAATAAATATAAATTAACCGATGAAGTAACTGATAATTAGTATCGGATGCAAGTTTTGGAAGAAAATAATTTAGAGACTAAAAGAAATATAATTGCATAATTATTTATTCGGCAGGGTAAATATGAATTTACTCCCTATTCCGGGAGAACTTTCCACCCAAATATCACCCCCGTTAAGATCAATAAATTCTTTACTAATAATTAACCCTAAACCGGTGCCCGATTCATTATTTGTCCCCTTGGTAGAGAAATGCTTATCGATCCGGAACAATTCATCTATTGCTTTTTCGTCAAGCCCTGTGCCGTTATCTTCAATTTCTATTTGTGTGTATTGTGTCGATCTGCTTGCGGATATTTTTATCCTGCCGTTCTTTGGTGTGAATTTAATTGCATTGTTTACAAGGTTGCTTATTACGGTGCCTATTGTGTTTTTATCGCAATAAATATTTAAATCTGCGTTTAATGAAATCTCAATCGCAATTGATTTATTTACGGCGTTAATTTCGTAAGGGGAAATGGAATCTTTCACAAGTCTTTGTAGTGGAAGAACCTCTTTGTTAATTTCAATATTGCCGCGTTGAGAATTTGCCCAAGTCAGTAAGTTGGTTAATAACGAATTGATATTCTTAACGTTTTTTTGGAAACCTTCAACCAGCTGCATTCTCTCGGATTCAGAAAGGTGTGGATAATCCTTTAGCAAAAGATCTGATGAACCAAGCATTGAGTGAATCGGGTTTTTAAGATCATGGGCAATAATTGCGATGAATTTGTCCTTCGTTGCGTTTGCTAGTAAAAGCTGTTTGTTAATTTTTGTTTTGGCTTTATAATCTCTTAGAATAACAATAATAATTAAGAGCACCAGCCCGAAACTAATAATAAAAAAATTGCTGATTAATTTTTGTCTTTCCTGTTCCAATTTTTGTTCATGTTGCTGTATATCATATTCGTGCTGCATTTCCAGGATAGTAAATTTTTTGATATTGGATTCATTCAGAAGGCTGTCGCTGAATTGCTTGTTCATCAGAAGATATTCATAAGCTTTATTAAAATTATTGTTTGCAGCCGCGGTTGTGTGCAATCCTTTTGTGGCTTCTCTAATTCCCTCGCTCAAGTTGTTGCTTTGAGAAATATCCAATGCCCGTTCAAAATTAATTTGTGCCATTATATAATTTGAATCGGCTTGATAATATTCAGCTAAAGCAACATAAGGTTTCCACTTAAATTCGATATCGGCGGAGTTATCGGAATATCTTGTCGCTTTCACCAATGAATTATAAGCGGAATACTTATTTCCTATCTTATAATCAATCTGTCCTTTTATTGTATATAAACCGCATAAGTAAGGAGTAAATCCCCCTGTTTCAGCGATGGTAATCCCGGTTGTGCAATAGCCGGAGGCTTTGTCTAAATTGCCTAGAAAACGATTGCAGTCTGCAAGGTTGGTATATGTTGTTAATATATGGGTCGAATCATTTGTGGCTATAAACATCGGGAACTGTTTTTCAAAGTATTTGAGAGCCTCGTTATAGTTCTGCATCTTCATGTGAATTTCGCCGATGTTATTAAGGGTAATAGCTTCTCTCTGTGTTTCATTTTTGCCATTCAATATTTCCAATACGTCGAAATAATAATTTAGAGCGGAATTAAAATCCCCTTGAAAAGCATATGCAACACCTATATTACCCAGCGCTTTGGCCATGCCTAATTCATCACCAATATTTTTGAAGATATCTAGAGATATTTTCAAATCTCTTATAGCATCATCATTTTTACCCGTGAACAAAGAAACAATACCAATACATCTATAGCTTTCAGCCAACCCTTCCCGGTAATGAAGTTTTTCAGAAATTGATAATGCTTCTAAAGCGTAACGCTTTGTTTTGTCGATATCTATTCTATAACTTAAATATGAAATCTCGTTTAATAAATTAACTTTTTCTTCATCGTCATATTTATGGTTGGAAAGGGAATTTTCAAGACTGTCAATTCTGGATAGCTGCCCGAATGCTGAAGTTGTTATGAATAAAAAAAGTAAAAAAATATTTTTCATATTATATTTAAAAATAAAAATTACCGGTAGAGATATAAAATCACCGGGCATTTAGAGTTAAAGAATCAACATATTACAGAAAATCAAAACTTAGTATACGATATATTATTGCTTGAACTTAAGAATATAACTTAAATCAAACAAATAACATTATCAATATTTCTTGTTGTCTAAATAGTTTGAATTAATTATAGAATTACTAACCTGATTAAAGAGAGTGGATTCTTAGCTCAGCATTATTCAATAATTATTTTCTAATTTATTACTCTTTACCCGAAAAATTAATAGCGGTTAAATCTGCTTTCAACTAAAAATTGTAATAATGAAAGCGATGATTTAGGAAATTCATTTCTTCGTAGGATCAAACGCCGTATATTTCATTAAGCAATATTATTACTAAGGAGGTCTGATGGATCATGTAGTCTATCTTGATTACAAGTCTAAAGAATTGGATAATTTGCTAAGCGGTTCTAAATCGATGATCATACGTGGCGCTATGGGGCGCAAGCTACCCTATGGAAGAGTTGATGTGGGTGACATTCTTTTTTTTATTGAAAACAAAGGGGACGGATTGATCAAAGCAAAGGCAAAAGTTGTGAATGTCTTTAATTCCCCCAAAATGACAAAGGAAGAATCGGAAGATATGGTTGAAAGAAATCGTAATCAATTGCTATTGAGTAGTGAGATGATAAAACGGTTTGCCGGCAAAAGGTACCTGGTATTGATAGAAGTTGCGGAAGTTAAAACTATAACTCCGTTTGAAATTGACAAGTCAAATTATGGAAATATGGACGATTGGCTTCCAGTAGAAAAAATAGGACATGTAAAAGCAAGATAATTTAGTATAATGACAGTGATGGTTTTCGGAACCATTGTTATTCAAACAATACTTAGAAGATTTTTTAAAAATTCATTTCCCCAAATTGCGGTATCATGAGATTATGTTCAACATGATTGACGCAATTATTCTTAATCGATTAACAGATTCATTATTTAGTGAAAGTATGCAAATTAAAAAAATGAATGCACAACAATTAGGCTTTACGGAGGGATGGATTTCCATATTCATCAATACGATGTTGTTTGGTTTGAAATATTGGGCCGGCGTTGCTACAGGCTCAATAGCACTTATTGCAGATGCATGGCATACATTGTCGGATTCAATTTCATCAGTCATATTAATTTTTGGTATTAAGATATCGGGTAAATCGGCAGATACAGATCATCCATTCGGTCATGGCAGAGCGGAAAATATTGCAACTCTTATTATTGCCATTTTGCTTGCAATAATTTCCATCAACTTTTTAGTTGAATCTGTTGCAAAGTTGATAAATAAAGAATCTGTTGTGTTTGGTACATTCGCTATTGTTGCAACGGTTATTTCCATTATCGGCAAGGAAGTCTTGGCTCAATTCGCCTTCTGGGCCGGAAAGAGGAGTAACTCTCAAATATTGAAAGCCGATGCATGGCATCACAGAAGCGATGCAATTTCTTCTGTAATAATTTTGATCGGAATTTTCTTCGGTAATTATTTTTGGTGGATTGACGGTGTTTTAGGATTAGTTGTTGCCGCTCTTATTTTTTATGCTGCCTATGATATTTTTAGAGAAGCTATCTCACCAATAATTGGAACTAAGCTGGATAAAAAAACGATAGATGAAATAACAGATATATGTTATTCATTTGGCGGAGAAAATCTTAAAGCTCACCATTTCCACATGCACCAATACGGAAAGCATATAGAATTAACTTTTCATCTGAAATTCCCGCCATACGAAACAATTGCATGGGTTCATCACCAAGCATCACAAATTGAAAAAGAAATCCGCGATAAAATGGGAATTGAATCGACCATTCATATGGAACCGGATAATGTCAAATAGATCTTATTAAGTGTTTATTTATAAGAAATTGACTCAATGATTGTTGGCTCTTGTATATGCAATGTAATAATAGAATTAGAATTGCAAAAAATGTATTTTGATAATAATGAAAACATTTTTCAATAATTCCGGCTACAATATGATTATCGAAAGAATAGAATTACGTCACATCAAAATGGAATTAGTTTCTCCGTTTAAAACTTCTATGGGAACGGAATATTTTGAAGAGCATATTATTGTACGGATCGACTCTGAGGGTTTATCGGGGTGGGGAGAAATTCCGGTGGAGATATTTCCTCTTTATTCATCAGAAACTATTAATACAGCAATGCATTTACTTAGTGATTGTTTGATCCCGAAAATCCTAGGTAAAAATCTGGAAAGCATCGAGCAATATGTTGATAGCGTGAAACAATTCCGTGGTCATCGAATGGCTAAAGCCGGATTGGAATTTGCCCTCTTTGATATATTTGCCCAAACGAAAAAAAAATCTTTAGCGGAATATCTTGGCGGCTCCAAGAAGAGAATTGATGTTGGCGTTAGTATTGGAATTAGTGAATCATCCTACGAATTACTTAAAAGTATTGAAACTTATTTGTCAGAGGGTTATAAGAGGATTAAAATAAAAATAGCCCCCGGTAGCGATATTGAGTTCGTTAAAGCCGTGCGAAAAGAGTATCCGAATATTTTACTTCAGGTAGATGCGAACTCGGCTTATTCGCTGGCTGACATTGGATTGTTTAAACAAATTGATGAATATAATTTACTATTAATTGAGCAGCCGCTCGGATATGAAGACATATACCAGCATTCGCTTCTTCAAAAGGAATTGAAAACCGATATTTGCCTGGATGAGAGCATTCATTCTCTAGGCGATACGGAAGCTGCCCTTGCGATGGAAAGCTGCAGGGTAATTAATATTAAACCGGCTCGTGTGGGTGGAATCCGAGAAGCTAAATTAATTCATGATTTTTGTTTGTCTAAAAATATTCCGGTTTGGCACGGGGGAATGCTGGAGACGGGGGTTGGACGTGCAGCTAATGTCGCTCTGGCATCTTTACCGAATTTTATACTACCGGGGGATATTTCTGCCAGCAGCCGCTATTATTTTGAAGATATAATTGATCCACCTTTTAATCTCAACAATGACGGGACTATGCCCGTACCAACCGGTTATGGCCTTGGTGTAAATATTATCCCAGAGCGGCTCGAAAATGTTACACTCAGGAAGATAGAATTTAAAAACTAATTTATTTTCAGATATTGTTTCTACCGGAATCAAATCCCGAACCTCAGCTTTTATGAAATATTAATAGGATATTACGGTCTCTCAATGAATAACTAATCATTGCTATATTGAACCTGAATTCTTATTATGCTGTTAAACTACCAAGAAGCGGAAGATTTTCGATCTGAATTCTTCTCTAAAAATTTTATCTTATTTAAAAACTAATAACAAACGGGAGTTATGTATGAAAACTGCAGAGGAAATATGGAAAGAAAAAGAAAGACAGCTGGTTACAGTTACTGCCGATACTACCATATACGACGCACTTCAAATAATGGTGCGGAACAAAATAGGGGCTATCCTGGTAACCCAAGATGATAAAATTGTAGGTATTTGGACAGAACGCGATTTGATGGAAGACATTGTTGAAAAAGGATATGATATTAAAAATACTCCGATTGGTGATTATATGACTACGGGATTAAAAACAGTTCACCATACTGCTACAGTTTACAATATGTTGGATAAATATTTGGGTATGCGGCTTCGTCATCTTATAGTTGAGAAAGATGGAGAATATATCGGTATGCTTTCCATGGGAGACGTAATCAGGGCAAGCTTGCTAGAAAAAACCGGCGAACTGGAAAAACTGAACCAGATTGTAAGCTGGGAATATTACGAAGACTGGAAATGGAAAGCTAAAAAGTAGTTGAGTTTTTAAAGAAATAATTGTCTTGAATAAGTAAATCGTGTTATTTTTAGAATACTTATAAATAACTTCCGGTAGCTTGATGCGAATATTTAAAATTGCAGTTTCTCATATTTCTATTGTCTTTGTTTTATTATCCGGTTGCAGTAAACAAGATAATGATAAACTTTATCAGGCCCAGGGAAACACAATGGGCACTACTTATTCAATTAAAATTGTTAAGGGTATAGATGGAGAAAATCAAGACCTATTAATTGATCTGCAAAGAAAAATAGATAGTATTCTTGTTGTTGTTAATCAACAAATGTCTACTTATATCGACTCATCTGAAATATCCCGGTTTAACAGGCATCAAGCCGGTATGTGGTTTGATGTTTCACAAAATTTGGCATTTGTTATATCCAAAGCAAATGAAATAAGCCGTAAATCCGGCAGTGCATTTGATATTACAATAGGACCTTTGGTTAACTTATGGGGATTCGGACCTATATTAAAAGTTTATAACATCCCTGGTGATGAAGAAATAAAGAAAGCCCGTGAATTTGTGGATTATAAAAAAGTATTAGTCAAAATGAATCCGGCTTCAGTAATGAAAACAATACCGGAGATTTATTGTGATCTCTCGGCCATTGCAAAAGGATACGGTGTTGATGTTGTTGCAGAATTTATCGAATCTCAAGACTATGCAAATTACCTTGTTGAAATTGGGGGTGAAGTAAGAACGAGGGGAGTTAATCATAATAACAAACCTTGGCAAATCGGCATTTCTACACCCGACAGCCAATTTGGTATTGAAAAAGTGGTTTCCCTAGGAGGAGGTTCTATGGCAACATCGGGGGATTACAGAAATTATTTTGAAAAAGATGGTGTAAGATATTCACATACGCTTGACCCAAGAACCGGTTACCCGATAACTCATCGTCTTGCTTCGGTTACCGTTATTCATGATTCTTGCGTTGTTGCCGATGCGTTTGCTACGGCAATAAATGTACTTGGCCCCGAGGAAGGATACAAATTGGCCTTGAAAGAAAAACTTCCTGTATTTTTAATCATCCGCAGTGATGATACTTTTATTGAAAAAATGACGCCGGAGTTTCAAGAAATTCTAAATATGATGGAAAAATAGAAAGGAGTTTGTTATCAATTACTTAATTATTTTTTTGTTTTTTTTGCTCCTTATTGGTTTTATGTGGGCTAGCCTAACATTCAGCAAATATAAAAAGAAACCATCGGGCTGCTGCGGCTCTCATGCGGCGGCTGGGCATCACCATCGGGATGCCGAGGGAGTAGCATGCTCAACATGTCCTGAAAAAGATAATGATTAGCTCTAATCAATGGATTGATAGTCCACCGAGTAAGAAGTAAAGAATTTTATCGACGGCTAATTGAATAAAAGTTGCAGTTTCAGGTTTCATATAATGATTGCGGCAAAAAAAAGACTTGATCTTTTTGAAATATTTATTCAAGTTGCAACCTAGTTCTTTGCATAAGTAATAATTTTGCTAAAGGGGGAGGCAATTTATTCGGGTATTCGTTGTTTAGTTTTTTCCAAATTCACAATCTCATGGGGGGATAGTAGAATTGTTAAAGAATATCTATAAAGGATTTTTTTCCTCTCTTATTATATTTCTCTTGCTCTTTTCTTCCGCACTTCAGATTTATGCGCAAGGAACAGGCACAGTTAGAGGAATAGTCTCCGATAGTACCAACGGGGAGGCTTTGGCTTTTGGTAATATTTTTATTCAAGAGCTAAACATTGGCGCTACAACCGATCCTCGCGGCTTCTTTATGATTACATCCGTTCCTGCAAACAGAAATTATACATTACTAGTATCATATGTTGGATATGAAACAAAAAAAATTCCAATAACTATCTTACCTGACAAAATTACTCATCTCACTATTAACTTGATGCCCGTAAGTATTGAGATGCAGACTGTTGAGAAAGTGGGTGATAGAGTCACCGGTGAAAATTCAACAGATGTAGGATTAACAAGAATTGCGGTTCGCGATCTGGAATCACTCCCCAAAGGAATTGAAACGGATTTATTCCGATCACTGCAGCAGGTTCCGGGCGTTACAAAAGTTGGGGATATTTCAGCAAATTATTTTGTAAGGGGGGGAGGTACTAACCAAAACCTTATCCTAATTAATAAAGCACCAATCTATTACCCGTTTCACGCTTTTGGAATATTCAGCGCTGTTGACCCCGAACTTATAAATAGTATGGAATTTTTTAAAGGAGGATTTACTTCTGAATACCAAAGCAGGCTTTCATCAGTATTAAATCTTGTTACAAAGGATGGTAATAAATATAAAAACGGTTTAAAAGTAAGTCTTAGCATGCTAACCGCAAAAGCTTTGGTTGAAGGACCTATTGAAAACGGATCGTTTATTATTACAGGGAGAATAAGTCATTCTTCAAGAGCATTAAAGAAGTTTTTAAAGAGAGATGCTCCAATAAGGTTCTACGACTTCTCTGCAAAAGCAACCATACTTAGTACAGAATTTATGGAAGGAGCCAAATGGACATTGCACATGTTCCAGAGCGGTGATGAGCTTTCAAACAATGATCTATCCCAGCCCGATTTTATTTGGAGAAACAGGATTTTGGGAATTGATCTTTTCCAGATTACAAATAACCCCTTGTATTACCAGGTAAGTTTTTACTGGAGCAATTTTAAAGGAGTTGTATATCCCAACCTAAGTAATACTACTCATAAATTAAACAACTTGAACGATTTTACATTTTTAGCAGATTTCAATTATGTCTATGCTTCGAAAGATGAGTTAGTTACAGGTTTTAAAATTATGGAAGTTCACAATACTTTGCTTATTGAAAACACGAGGGGATTGGCAAGAAATCTTGGCGAAAAGGGTTCCAATTGGAGCCTCTACTTAAAATATAAATTGATGCGGTTCGATAATTTCGGAGCCGACTTCGGTTCCCGTTTCAATCTTACAAGGCTTGCTAGGGGAACTTCGGGGCGTTACTATATTGAACCGAGAGTGAGTCTCAATTATAAATTGTCTAAAAAAATTGCATTGAAAGGAGCGTGGGGTATTTATCACCAAGAGTTAACTACTTTGAGTGATGAGAATGATGTAATTACTATGTTTGAACCCTGGTTGATTACACCAAGATATTTGGATGCCGCATCTGCCACTCACTATGTGCTGGGTATTGATGCAGAAGTTAGTGAAGAATTCTCATTCGAAATTGAATCCTACTACAAAGATATTATCAATCTTCCAACTCTGAACGAAAAGAAATTTTTTAATAGTGACCCCGACCTGGTTTCTTCGTCGGCCGAATCTTACGGATGTGAATTTTTAGTTCGTTATTATAAAGAACCGGTTAATATAACTTGTTCATATGCGATTGGTTGGGCATATAAAGAATTGGATGGTTGGATTTATTATCCCAAATATGATTCAAGGCATACAACCAATATTTCAATTGATTATAACCTGGGGCACGGTTGGCGTGCAAGTATTGTCTGGAATTACGGCTCCGGTGCTCCGTATACCCAGATTGCCGGATACTCCGAAAAAATTGATCCATCAAGCCGTTACGGCGGATTGTATTTATTTAATGGGTTCAGCCCGTATACAATGCTATCGGATAAAAATTTAGGCAGGCTTCCCGATTACCATAAATTGGATATTAACTTTTCCAAGAAATTCGAAATCGGTTCGTATAAATTTAAAGTCGACCTTAGCATACTAAATGTTTATGATAGAAAAAATATTTTCTACTTTGAACGGGATACTGGGAAACGAGTAAACATGCTTCCTTTTTTACCTTCGGCAACAATAGAGATGGAATTATGAAAAAGATAAATTTATTATTCGGTTTGATTTTTGTATTATTTTTGCTCACGGCTTGTGAAGAAGACTTCAATCCCAAAATTGAAATCCAAGAAAATTATATGCTTACCTTCTTAATAAACATGAACAACAGTTTTCATACGGCCGCAGTTACTAGAGTTTTCGATGTTGAAGGTTATGATCCTTCGTCATATACTGAAGATATTTCGGTAGCCGGGGCCGATATCAGAATTTGGTATAAAGATACTGTCTACGTTTTGAAAGATTCTACTTTGAATGATTCGGAAGTTGAAGAAGGAGGGTATAAACATTTTTATTATTTGGATAACTTCAATCCTGATCACAATGAATTAATTGAAGTTGAGGCAGTAATGCCCAACGGAAGGAAATTGGTTTCCCGCACAACTACTCCCTTTACTAAACCGAATAATTATTTATTCGGGCGAGGAGATAATTTTATTCCCCCTTCATATGGAGGTGAGCTTGTTGAAGAATTGATTGTATACTGGGAAATTACCGTCGACCCGGGTAATGCCTTATTTATTCCGCGTCTATTTATTACCTATACAAAAAATGAATTGGAAAGCGAAAACAAATATTTGAAAGAAATCCCGATAGATTATTCACATAGAGGAGATAGTTATGTGCCTGTATATCCCCCCGGCACAACGGAAATACAGATGAGATTTAAAGCTGACGCTATAGATAGGGCAATGAGCGAAATTTCGGAAGGAGATCCCAACAAACAAAATTATACCATCAATAATGTGTTTATTTATTTCACGGTTTTAGATGAAAATCTTTCTGCATATTTCGGCGCTCTTCAAATGATATCGGATGGCTTTACAGTTCGCGTTGATGCACCTGATTTTACAAATGTTGAAGGGGGATCCGGTGTTTTCGGGACATACTTTGAAAAATTTTATAACATTACTATCGGGTCATATTACGTAAATTCATTCGGGTATAATTATAATCATATTCCACTTAATTGATTTTTATGCTCATACTTAAAGTGGGGAAATATTTCCATTGCGCACGGATGTAATTCTTGCTATATAATTACATTGAGTTGTATGTTTTTGACTAATCGGGGACAAGAATTGATAATTACCAAATTCAATTTTACCTTTTCAAAAATACTTATTTTGTTCACGCTGTTTTTATTTTTTAATCAGCCGAGTCTTGAAGCACAGCAGAGAGGAGCTTTAAGAGGGCAAATCACCAATTCTACAAACGGTGAAGCTTTACCTTTTGGTAATGTTCTTATAAAAGAACTTAACATCGGGGCATCTACAGATCCACGAGGATATTTCCTAATTCCGTCAGTTCCTGCTAATGTAGAATATACATTAATTGTTTCATACGTCGGATACGAAGCGAAGCAAATCCAGGTTACTATAATTCCCGACAAAATTACTCATCTCGATATCGGGATGGTTCCAGTCAGTATTGAATTGAGCACTGTAGAAAAAATTGGTGATAAAGTAGCCGAAGAAAATGCAACCGATATAGGACTAACAAGAATTGCGGTAAGAGATTTAGAATATTTACCTAAGGGAGTTGAAACAGATCTTTTCAGGTCACTCCAATATTTGCCCGGTGTAAATAAGATAGGCGACATCTCGGCAAACTATTATGTAAGGGGAGGCGGAACCAATCAAAATCTCATCCTGCTTAATAAAGCCCCGGTATATTATCCTTTTCATGCATTCGGCGTTTTAAGCTCAATTGACCCCGATATTATTAATAGCATGGAATTTTACAAAGGAGGATTCACATCCGAATATCATAGCCGTTTATCATCGGTGTTAAATCTTGATACAAAAGACGGAAACAAGTATGGATATGGTGGAAAGGCGAGTATAAGTATGCTTTCGGCAAAAGCTCTTATTGAAGGACCTATTCCGCAAGGGAGTTTTATTTTAAGCGGAAGACTTAGCCATTCAAACCAGGTTATGAAAAAATTTATAAAGAAAAGTGCTCCCGTTGATTTTTATGATTTTTATTTCAAAGCAAATTACATGGATGACGATTTCATGGAAGGCGCCAAATGGACGGTTTACGCTTTTCAGAGTAATGATAAATTGGCTAATAACGATATCTCCCAGGCAGATTTCATGTGGAAAAACAGAATACTCGGAATTAACCTGTTCCAAATTACCGATAACCCGCTTTTTTATGAAATTAGTTTTTGGTATAGCCGGTTCCTGGGGGAGGTCTTCCCGAACATGAGTAAACTGACATACAAGAAGAACGAGCTGCGGGATTATTCCGTACAGATGGATTTCAATTACATGTACGATAATAAAGATGAATTGGTTGCAGGTTTGAAAATAATGGAAGCTCATTCCACTCTGCTTATCGAAAATACAAGGGGTGCTATTTCCGACCTTGGCGCATACGGAACGAATTTCAGCGCATATATAAAATATAAATTTATGAGATGGGAAAACTTCGGCGCTGATATAGGATCAAGATTTAACCTTACCAGGCTGGCACAAGGAACTGCAGGTAAATATTTTGTAGAGCCTAGAGTTGCCCTTACATATAGCTTTTCTCCTCTTATAAAGATAAAAGGCGCATGGGGAATGTATCACCAGGAATTAACTACCCTGACAGACGAAAACGAATTGATAACACTTTTCGAACCATGGCTTATTACACCAAGTTATATCGATCCTGCAAACGCTATTCACTATGTTGCCGGAATTTATTTTAATTTTGATGCTGATATTTCTTTTGAGATTGAGTGTTACTATAAAGACATAACCCACCTTCCCACACTTAACGAACAGAAATTTTTTGATGATGATCCTGATCTCGTTTCGGCCAAAGGAGAATCTTACGGCTCGGAATTTTTGTTCAGATATACAAAAGACCCGGTTAGTGTAATCGGGTCTTATGCTTTAGGATGGGCTTACAAAGAAGTGGACGGATGGCTTTATTATCCCAAATACGATACACGGCATAATGCTACTATCTCTTTTGAGTATAATTTCGGAATTGGATGGCGTGCAAGCGCTAGTTGGAGTTTCAGTTCCGGTGCCCCTTTTACACAAATTGAAGGGTATTACGATAAGATTCAAAATACAGGGAGAACAAACCCTTTCGGCTTATTCGGAGGATATAATCCATACACTATTTTATCCGATAAGAATATGGGAAGACTCCCGGATTATCATCGCCTCGATTTGAATTTATCAAAAGCATTCGAATGGGGAGGAAAAAAGTTTAAAGTAGATGTTAGTATTCTTAATGTATACGATAGAGCGAACATATTCTACTTCGACAGGGAAACCGGGGATAGAGTTAATATGCTTCCGTTTCTACCTTCCGTTACAATTGCAATGGAGCTATAAACGGTTTATGCTGATATGCCGAGTAACATATAAGTATTTATTGACGGAATTATAGAGAGTAAATATTATGAGAAAATATATATATAACATACTTACATTAATTTTACTTATTTCGGTTACTTTAATAATTACTTCCTGCGAAGATGAGTCATTTAATCCTAAAACCGATTTTGTTGAAAGACTCATTTTAACATGTATTATAAATTGCGAAAGCGATATTCAAACAGCCACTTTGTCTTCTTCATATACTGTTGAAGGTTTTAACCCGTATGAAAACACAACCGATCCTTCTCTTGAAGGAGCAGAGATCAGAATTTGGTATCAAGATACTGTTTTTATAATGAGGGATACTATTGTGGATCGAGACGATACTTCAAGGTATGATACCCCGTATAAGTATTATTACACTAACGGATTAAAACCGGAGAGAGGAGAAGAACTTGAAGTAGAAGTAGTATTAAACGACGGAAGAAAATTAGTATCGTCAACAACAACAGCCAGCCTAACTAATTTTTTCTTCGGTGACGGGGATCAGATTATGCCTGCATCCTCGGGGCCAGTTCCTTTAGCTGAGTTCAATGTTTATTGGACTTTTGTTGGAGATGCTGTTAAGAATCTTTTTGTACCGAGGTTATTTATTCTTTACGATAAAATTGAAAACGGTTCACTGCAAACATATACCAAAGAAGTCCCGGTGGATTACATTCGAGAAGGGGAAGTTTATAAGCCTGTATTCCCGATAGGGCAGAAGACAAGATTAGCTCAATATTTATCAAGCGCTATAGACAGGGCTATGATGGAAATATCGGAAGGCGATCCTAATAAACAGAATTACATTATTTCTCATGCAATGATTCAACTTCTGGTGCTGGATGAAAATCTTTCTGCATACTATGGCTCTTTGCAGATGAAATCCGACGGGTTCACTGTAAAAGTTGACGCCCCGGAATATTCCAATGTTAACGGAGGTCTCGGAATTTTCGGGTCATACAATGAGTACACTTGGAATATTGAGATTTTGAATGATTACATATCTTCTTTCGGATATAGATCTGCTTTGTGATGTCAGATTACTTAAGGAATTAACTACCAAAAATACTTTGGGTTATGGCTATGATTAAAAAAATATTTATACTATTCCTATTTTGTTTAATCCTTATATCGTGTGATAAGGAAGTTTCGGTTTCTCCTACAGCGGCCGAAATCTCCACAGGTTTCATGTTTATTGATTCATATCCTCAAAGAGCCCAAATTTATCTGAACGGAAGGATAATGGGAAGAACAACACCCGACAGCTTGAAGTGGCTGGAAGAAGGAAATTATGAAGTAACCTTGAAGAAAACATTTTATAAGGATACTTCATTTTTTGTGAATATTGTTGAGGAAGCACCAAGCAATCTTTTCATCGATTATACTAATAATCCGGCGATGAGGGGATACATTGATTGCAAAACTACTCCTTCAGATGCTTTGATCTATATAAATGATTCTTTGATTGAGGCTAAAACACCTTACGTTATTGACGGATTATGGCCGGGTTATTATAATATAAATTTCCAAATCGAAGGTTTCCGCAAAGCTGATCTAAAAGTGCCGGTGTGGAGCGATGAAGTGTCGGAAGCAAAAGTAACTATGGTTGATACTACGATATGGAATGACTTCACAACCGCAAATTCAAATATTACTTCAGACGATTTAATGTGCGTTGAAATCGTAAACAATAATATCATTTGGATGGGTACACGCGGAAAGGGTATCGATGTATTTGACGGTACTAATTGGACAAATTACAATAAATCAAATGCAGGGATTCCCAACGATACAGTCAATTGCATTACATATGAAAACGACGGGAGTGTTTGGATAGGTACAAGAGGCGGTTTTACACGATATAGAGATGGAGTTTGGTATAACTATGGCATGGGGGTTATTGAAGATATAGCTATCGACGATGACGGTACCAAGTGGATTGCATCTTCCGGTGGACTTATCAGTCTTAATGCTGCAAATATGAGAATCTATAATTCATCCAATTCAGGGTTGCCCGATGATCTTGTTACAGAAGTAGTTATTGATCAGAATGGTGATATTTGGGCAGGTACATTCGGGTACGGTGTGGCAAAATTAAGCAATAATGCATGGACGATCTACACAAGAACACAAAATTCCTTACCGGGTGATAGGATTTCTTCAGGAGCATTAACGTTGGATGGCGAACTCTGGTTCGGCCATTCGCCATGGGCGCAGGAAGTTGGCGGCTTATCGGCTTATAATTTTTCCAACTGGAGAAAAATATTGGGCTTACCCAGCCCTTTGGTTGAATGGATTCATGTTGATGATCAAAATAGGAAATGGGTTGGTACTAGCTTAGGATTGGTGATGATTTTATTAAACGGCGAGATGACAGTATATAATTACGATAATACCGGTCTGAATCTTAAACATGTTAAATGTATCCGCCAAGATAGTGAAGGTAATTTGTGGATTGCTGCATTTGGTGGCGGCCTAATTACACTAAAGTTGGAAAAGATTTAAAGTATTTTATTTCTACGCAAGAATATCTGTTTGATGTTCTGGTAATTCCTAAAATATAGTGGGGGCAGCTTGTGAAATACTATCGGTTTAGGCAAACCGGCTTCGGTTTGCCGTTACTTTTTATTCTATTAATATCATATTCACTCAATTATTCCCAATCAATTGGAACTCTCAGAGGATTTGTTTCCGATTCCACTAACAGTGAAGCGTTACCATACGGGAATGTATTTATAAAGGAATTGAACATAGGGGCATCAACTGATTCACGGGGCTATTTTTTAATTCCTTCAGTTCCTGCCAATAAAAATTATACTCTTATTATATCTTATATTGGTTATGAAACAAAAGCAATCCAAATAGCAGTTTCACCAAATAAAGTTACTCATTTGGATATTCCTTTAAGCCCGGCAAGTGTTGAGTTACAAACGGTTGAGAAGATCGGAAAAAGAATTATTGAAGAAAATGCGACTGATATTAGTCTGCAAAGAATTGCAATTAAAGAACTTGAATCACTCCCAAAGGGGGTTGAAACAGACATTATAAGGTCTCTGCATCACATGCCGGGTGTACAATCAACAGGGGATGTATCGGCCAGATATTATGTTAGAGGAGGATCGAGTGATCAAAATCTTGTTTTGCTAGACAACATACCGATTTACAGCCCGTTTCATGCGTTAGGATTATTCAGCGTTATTGATCCCGATGTGGTTAACAATGTCGAATTTTATAAGGGAGGATTCGGTGCAGAATTCGGAAGCCGCGCTTCATCCGTATTGAAGATTCTTACAAAAGACGGCAACAAAAACAACTACAGCGCAAAATTCAGCTCCAGTTATCTATCCGGCAAAGCCCTTCTGGAGGGCCCTATACCTTACGGGTCTTTTATTATTACAGGGAGAAAAAGTTATTCAAGTAAAATCTTGAATAAATTTTTGGATAATCAAAATATCCCGGTAGATTTCTACGACCTCTCTTTCAAAATGAATTATTCGAATCCTGATTTTCTTAAAGGGGGTAAATTTATTGTAACGGGATTTTTCAGCGGTGACGATATAACGAATTCAAGCGCAATTGTTGAAGACTATAAATGGGAAAATAATCTTTTCGGTTTCAAATGGTTCCAAGTCGGCGATAGCCCCTTATTTCTTGAGGTAGGATTAAGCGTGAGTAATTTTATAGGGGAGCTTCTGCCTAAGTTAAGCGGAGCCCGTGCAATGAAAAATGAAGTTACTGATATAGGTTTAACTATGGACTTCACTTATATGTATGATTCACGTGATGAACTGGGGGTTGGATTTCATATTAAACAATTAAAAACAGATTTAGCTATGGATGCGGCATTCGGATCGACATCTAACCATGGCGATGCCGGGGCAAATATTAGTTTGTATGCTAAATATAAATTCCAGAGGTATAAAGATTTCGGATTGGAATTCGGGTCCCGTTTGAATCTTGTTGGGTTGGCGGGGGGAAGAACAAATTCCCACTTGTTTGAACCGCGCGTTAGTTTTACATATAATATGTTCCCGGGGCTTTCGCTGAAGGGAGCTTTTGGAATTTATCTTCAAGAATTAACAACCGTTTCGGATGAGAATGAAGTTATAAATATTTTTGAACCTTGGGTAGTAATACCTAACTATATGGAACCGACAAGGGCAATTCACTACGTTCTCGGTTTTAATACCAATCCTATTGATGATCTCTCATTTAGTTTGGAAGGGTATTACAAACAAATATTAAGTCTCCCGGTTTTAAATGACGATAAAATATTTGCGTCGGATCCTGATTTTATTGAAGGGAAAGGAGAGTCATACGGTTTGGAGACCATGCTAAAAATTTCCCCTTACCCGGTTTCATTTACGGCTTCATATACGTTGGCATTTGCATACAAAGAAGTAAACTCAAAACTATACTACCCCAGGTATGATGCGCGCCATAATCTAAATTTATCTTTAGGGATTAATTTCGGGAAAGGGTGGGAGGCAACTGTGGTATGGATTTATAATTCAGGGCTTCCGTTTACTCAATTGCTCGGTTTTTACGATAAATTATATTTGAATGACTTTATCATTCCCTGGTATCAATTTGATCCTCGTGAACCTTATTCATTATTATTAACACGTAATTTGGGAAGACTCCCCGATTATCACAGACTGGATATTAGTCTATCAAAAAAAATATCGATAGCATTTATTAACATGTATCTGGATGTTAGTATTGTAAACGTTTATGATAGAAAAAATATTTTTTATTTCAAACGAGGAACAGGAGAGAGGGTAAATATGCTGCCGTTTTTACCAACAGCAACTATCAAGGTGGAATTATGAAAAAACTAAAATCTATCGTTTTGTTCCCTTTAGCAATCATTTTGCTTTCGTCGTGTGAAGAAGAGTTTAATCCTTATGGAGAGTTTAAGGAAAGCTATATCTTCAATTGTATTATTAGGGGGGATACAACTTTTCAAATTGCTACTTTGGATAGAAATTATGTAGCCGATGGTCTTAATCCTTACGATAATCATGTTGATCCGGCACTTAAAGGGGCTGTAGTAAGAATTTGGTACGGTGATTCAGTGAAAATATTAAAATATGGAGAGATGCAAAGGGAAGATACATCAAGGTATACAACTCCTTTTTCATATTATTATGCGGATAATTTCCTTCCCCCCGCAAATACAAATATGGAAGTGGAAGTCCTTTTACCAAACGGGAAGAAATTAAATTCATCAACTCATGTACCTGAGGCAGTATATATATCCAATATATATTCGGATAAAATTATTCCACCGGTTGATAAAGATTATCTTCAGATGCGCTGGGCTTTGGAAAAGACCAATCAGATTTATGTCCCTTTTCTTTATATCAACTATTTCAAAAAAGTAAATGGAGTTAATATTCGGCACAGAATGGAGGTCCCGGTTCATTGGGAAAAATCAGGAGACTTATATTTACCTAAATATCCGATAGCCTCGGATGCGGTTGCCATAATTTATGAGATGGATGTTATAGATATTGCAATGGAGCAAATATCAGCCGGTGATCCCAATAAAAGCGATTACACTATCCTTGCCGCCACTTTTCATGTGCTGGCATTGGATGATTTTTTATCTACTTATTATTCAGCAACCAATATAGCCAGTTCGGGTTTTTCAATTAAACTGGATGAAACTGATTTTACAAACATTGATGGTGGTTACGGAATCTTCGGATCTTTTACAATGTCGAAGTATGCCGCTAAATTTACCCACCGGTACATTGAATCCTTCGGGTATAAACCCGGGTTAACTGAATAAAAATAATTGAATAATAAATATGATCATGAGAGAAATAAAATGAATAATAAATATATTTTCTTAATTATTATCCTAACCGCTTTATTGGTATCTTCATGCGAAAAGGAAGTCTTTACCGGTCCTCCCGAAGATCCGCTGCCTGTAAATGGACAGATCTTTGTAGATTCGAAACCGCAGGGTTCACTTATTTATGTTAACGGTAGAAATTACGGAGTTTTTACTCCTGATACTCTTAAATGGCTTAATCAACTTAATTACACAATCACGCTTAAATCCAATATATTCCCGGATGAATCTTTTAATATTATTCCGGTGGAAGGTATATTAAAAACTTGTTACGTAGATTATATGGCAAATCCGTTTAATGCGGCAAATATAAACTGTACTTCCGAACCTGAAAATGCACAAATTATTCTTAACGATTCAGCACTCAACTTAACAACTCCTGCAACAATTACCGGCTTATTCCCGGGGACATTTAAAATAAAATATACTTACCCCGAACATAGAGCAGATAGTTTGGAATTATTCGTTAAAGGAAGTGAAACAGGGGAAGCTTATTTAGCTTTGGAAGATACTTCGGTTTTTGTTTCCCATAAAAAATCGAACTCTAATATTGCCAGCGATATTTTATCCTCTGTTGTTGTTGATGCCAACGGAATTAAATGGATTGGTTTTAGGGATAAAGGGTTAATGAAATTCAACGGTATAGAGTGGACGCATTATAATGATGCAAATACTATTTTGCCTTCTAATGCCGTGAATTGTCTGGCTATTGATAAAGATAACAACCTATGGGTCGGTACAACACTTGGTCTTGTGAAGTATAACGGAATAGAATGGACAAATTATTCATACTTATTGCCTCATTTCTATGTTAGTGCAATTGCATTCGACTCAAAAGGCAACGGGTGGTTTGGAACCCAAGGAGGATTAGTAAAATTTAATGGATCAAACTACGTTATTTATAAAACCATCTCATCCGGTTTAAGCGATAATTTTATTACCGCGTTAATACCCGAAGATACAAATATCTGGATAGGTACAAATTCGGGGGGTATTAATTATTTTGACGGAACAAACTGGACGCTTTATAATAAGCTGAACACACAGATGCAGGGAGACGGAGTATTAAGCGGCCTGATCGATCACAGCGGAGTAAAATGGTTTGATATTCTTCCAATGCCGTTATTGAATGAAGATGGGGGTTTAGTTAAATATGATGGTGTTAATTGGAATACAGCGAGTATAGGTTCCTCAATGGAACTTAGGAAGGTATATTCTATCATTGAGGATGAAGAATTGAATTTATGGTTCGGTACAAAGAGCGGGTTGGCAAAAATGACGCCTGATGGGAATGTGTCGCTTTTCAATGCCGATAATTCAAACGTTCCTTCTGTGCAAGTTAATAAATTGGCTATTGATAAAAATAATAATTTATGGCTGGCCACATATGGAGGCGGGTTAATTAAATTTAAGAAAAACTCGTTGTAAAATTATTTAATAGATAAGGGGAGTGAAAAATGGAATGCGCTCCCTTTATTCACTTCGCTTTCTACCCAAACTTTACCAGAATGACTTTCCACAATTTTCTTTACTATAGATAATCCTAATCCGGTGCTGTCTTCCCCCCTAGTTGCTCTTACACTTGTTTTACCGAACGGTTTAAATAGTTTTGTCATTTCATGTTCAGGAATACCGAGCCCTTTATCAATAACAGAGATAACAATATCGCTCTCATTTTTTTCAATTTTCACAATTATTTTAGTATCAGGTTGAGAAAATTTTATAGCATTCGAAACAAGATTGTTTAATACTTGGTCAATTTTTACCTGATCAATTTCGACCAACAAGGATTCTATATCGGTTTCCACTTTTAGACCAATAGATTTTTTTTCCGCAATAGATTTATTTAGCCCTATATTATGAGAAACCAACCTGACCATGTCGGTTTTTTCCAAATTAAGCTGAAGATTACCCGATTCAATCACTTCTAAATCAAGTAATTCATTCAACAACTGAAGTATAAAATTGCCTGATTTGTTAATTAATTCAATATATTCAATTTCATTATCGGAAAGGCGGTCCTGAATAATTTCAAGTAAAAATCCGCTTGAAGATAATATTGCCGCGGTTGGATTTCTCAGATCGTGTGCTGCCATTCTTAAGAATTTGCTTTTATCATCATTCAATTTGTTTAATTGATTGTTTTTAAATTCCAATTCCTGGTGCATTTTAATCAATTGCTTATTGGCTTCAGCAAGTTCATTGTTTTTTTGGATCGCATTTTCATAAGTGGATAAAAGCAAATCGACTATTTGCATCCTGTTGGAATTAATAAAATATTTCTGCCCCCCGAAAACAATTTCCAGCCCAACTTCCGATGCCATCGATCCGCTGCGAAGTTCTTGATTAATTAAAATGTATCTAATCCGCGAAAGCAGAAATTGTTCTTTGAAGGGTTTCGTTAGGAAATTATCTGCCCCGGCCTGCAAGCCCTTTATAACATCATGAGGATCCGATAGACTTGTTAGAAGCAGTACAGGTATTTCTTTAGTCTTTTCGTCGGTCTTTATTTTACTGCAAAGAGTATAGCCGTCCATTTCCGGCATCAATATATCGGTAATAACTAATGAGGGTTTTATTGTTGCCAGTAATTTCAGAGCTTCAGCCCCGTTTTGTGTAGCATGGACTTTGTAACCATTGTTTTCAAGAATAAACTTTAATTGTTCTCTTTGGGTTGGGCTGTCTTCGGCGATTAATATCTCAATAATCATATTTATCTCTTAATTTTCTCTCTCAATGATATTACGTTTAATATAACAAATTATTCAGAAAAATAGTTTTTTATTATAATATACTCTATTTAATTTTTTTCAAGTATTGAATTATCTGGTTGGTTGAAAAAATATATTTCGCACCTCCAAGTTTAATTGCTTCACCGGGCATCCCGAAAATCAGCGAAGATTCTTTATCCTGTGCAATTGTGATTCCCCCTTTATCAGAGATTTCCTTAAATTCTAACGAACCGTCTTTGCCCATGCCTGTTAAAATAATACCGACGGCTTCTTTACCATATATTTCAGCAACAGAATTAAAGAGAGCCGAAATTGAAGGTTTAAGATTATTTACAGGTAAATCATCGGAAAGATGAAGTCTTCCGTTCTTTGTAACCTTCAAATGAAAACCTTCCGGTGCAATATAGCAATGTCCTTTTTCAATATTTTTGTTACTACTTGCAATCTCAACCGGGATAGAAGATTTTTCGTTCAGCCAATTTACAAATCCCTCTGTAAATCCGCTTGCAATGTGTTGAACTATAACAATGGGAATCGGGAAATTATTCGGTAACCCGGCAAGTATCTTCTCAATAACAACCGGTCCGCCCGTTGATGCGCCAATGGCAATAATTTTTATTTGATCGGATGATAATATTGAATTGTTATTAATAATTGCATCCGGTTTTTTATTATAACGGCCCGGCGGAATTCTTTTAACAACTTTAATTTCCGACATAAGTTTTACCGTTCTTATCAATCTTTCGGATACTTTGGTATAGTTCTTGGCATTACCGGATGTCGGTCTTTCAACTACTGCAACAGCCCCTGCTTCAAAAGTATTAAACGTGTTTAATAAAGAAATTGAACTTGCGATAATAATCGGCACAGGGGTGGTTTCCATTATTGTTCTTGTGGCTTCTAACCCGCTTGGCTTTGTAAGTTCAATATCCATTACAACAATGTCGGGTTTATTTTTTTGAATAAATTCGATAGCGGGTTTAGCGTTGTCGAATACACCGAATAAGTGGATTTCCTTATCAGTACGGAATATCAATTCAATTGATTCTCTTACTGATTTATCATGCTCTACAAGAACTACTTTTATCATATCTGCCTTTCTAGATCAATCTTTTAATAATGCTTAAAAGGTCACTCTGATCGAAACTACTCTTAACTATATATGCGTTAGCCCCTACGTCCATGCCTCTTTCTCGATCTTCTTTTTTTGCAAGAGCAGTAACAAGTACAACCGGGATAGAAGAAATTTTTTTATCATTTTTAATAGCACTGGTAAGATCAAATCCATTCATCCTGGGCATTTCGATATCGCTAACAACTAAATCGAATGTGTTCCCTTTTAATGTTGTAAGTGCATCTATGCCGTCTACTGCCAATTTGACCCTATATCCACCAGACTCAAGTATGTCTTTAAGCAGTGTTCTGGATGTAATAGAATCATCAACGACAAGTATTCTGTCCTTCTTCAATTCCGGAGTAGCTATTTTGATTTTACGTTTGGAAGGTAGTTCAGCTGATTTTAATAAATCATTTACATTTAATAGCGGAACAACCTGACCGCCGCCAAGTATTGTTGCTCCGGCAATATTTTTTATTTTTACCAATTGGTAATTGAATTGTTTTAATAAAATTTCCTGTTCATTTAATATCTCATCCACAACAAATGCTATATTGTTGGTTGCCGATGTTAAAATAATAACCGTCATAAAATGCGCATCCTCGAAATTTTTTTCCCTAGGCAATCCTAGAATATCACTGAGGAATACGAGTGATACAGGTTTATCATCAATTATTATAGTTTCTTTATTCTCAATAGTCTTTATACTTTTTGATAAAATCCGCATTACGTTTTTAACGTTTACGGTTTGAATCACGAACAGCCGGCCGGAACATTTAAGCACAATACCCCGGAAAGTAGTAAGCGTTAGAGGGAGAAATATTTTGAAAGAAGTTCCTTTCTCTCTGCCTGTCTCAATTTTAATACTACCACCTAATTTTTCAACATGCTCTTTCACAATCGCCATACCGAGTCCTCGCCCGGAAATATCAGTTATTGCTTTGCTGGTTGAAATACCCGATTCAAAAATGAATGAAGTAATTTCAGAATTTGTTAATGCCGATATTCTATTTTCCGAAACCAATCCTTGTGCAACCGCAGTCAATTTAATCTTTTCCAAATCTATACCTTTTCCATCATCGGAAATTTCAATAAGTATTTTATTTCCTTCAACCGGTTTGATCACGATTGCAATTTTGCCTTTGGCATTTTTATTTTGTCCAATTCTTTGGCTTTCGATTTCAATACCATGATCGATACAATTACGCACCAAATGGATAAGCGGGTCTTTCATTTCTTCAAGAATTCTTCTGTCTATCATTGTATCGGCGCCGGTAATTTCCAAATCCACCTCTTTGCCCATATCCCTTGAAAGATCTCTGACCAGTTTTGGGAAAAAATCAAGTAAATGTGAAAACGGGAGGAGTAGAATCTCTTTCATGTCGTCAACAAGATGGTCAATCATTCGCCCTAGTGTATAGCTGTTGTTTTGTGAATATTTAGAGAGAAATCTAATTTCCTCATTTAATTGTCCAATAAATGATTGGTTCCAATTGAGAAAATTACCAATCATCTTGTTATCAACTTCAATGCCGCTTTCATTATCCGAATTTGATAATGAAATGGTTTTCAAGTTTCTTATGTGCGTGTTGATTTTTTCAAGTTCCCGTTTCCAAATATCCAAATATATTTCAAGGTGGCTTATATTTCTGGTTAACTCCTCCGATGCGAGTTTTGAAGAAAGCATCTCTTCCCCCTGGTAGAGAAGAGAATCCAATTTGGAAGTGGAGATCCTTACCGTTCCGGCAGATGGGATTGTTTCGGTAACAGGTTTTATATCCTGAGAAGGAATTTTTTCTTCTTCATTTGTAGGGTTAGGAAGAAGGACATTATTATTGTTTTTGTTTTGTTCCTCAATTTTATTGTTGGTGGTTAATTCATCTTGCTTATTTTTATCATCTGGAATACGGGGAATAACTTTATTATCAATGTAGTTGTAGTTTTTAAAATCATTAGCTTGAGGAGGTTCCTGGTAATCAACGACTAAATGTTCGTTAAGTATATTTATCAGGTCTTCCATATTATTTTTAATTTCAGACTTTTGATCTTCATTTTTACTGACCAAGTATGAAGTAATTAAATCAACACCTTTGTGAAGATTATCAAAGAGTTGAAATGTTTCTTTTAATTCCAGTTTTTTAAGAGCGGAAAAAACATGTTCTATGTTTTGGCAAAGCCGTTCAATTTCGATAAGCTCTACCGCGCGCGCCGCGCCTTTTAAACTGTGTGCTGCTCTATAGACCGGCTCAATTATACTATTCTTTTTTATTAGATCTTCGCACTTTTCAAAAGTGATTAGGCCTGTGGAAATTGTTTTTAAGTGTTCCTCGGCTTCAATTTTAAAAGTTGCTAAAAGTCTGCTATAAAATTCCTGATCCATTCACTATACCTTAAAATGCTCCAACATTTTTTTCAGAGATTCGCTTACTTCTTGAAGCGACCGGGCCGAATCGTCTAATTGTCTAGTAGCATCCGCATTATGATTGCTGGCATGTTTGATATTTTCCATTGCGGTTGCTATCTGGTTCATACCCACCTCCTGCTCTTGGCTCGAAGCTGCAATCTGCATCGAAGCTTCGGCTGCCAGCGTGATGCTGTCTGCAAGATCTTCAATAGCCGAGCCGGCTTGCCCCGCTAATCCAATACCTGTTTCAACACTTTTACTTCCTTGCTCTGTAGCAAGGACTGAAATATTTATAGAATTTTGAATTTCATCCAAAATGTGTTTAACCTGAGAAGTTGCTTTTTTAGATTGCTCGGCCAAATTTCTAATCTCCTGGGCAACAACAACAAAACCTTTTCCATGTTCACCCGCTCTGGCTGCTTCGATAGCTGCATTAACTGCAAGAAGGTTCGATTGTTCGGCAAGGTCGTTAACACTTGTTATAATTTCACCAATCGCTTTACTTTGTTCGCTTAGTTTGATGATATTACCTGCAATTGAATCCATTTGCTGCCCGATCTTATTAATACCTTCGATAGTCTTCTGCGTAGAGGCGCGGCCAAGCTCTGCTATCTCGGCAGATTTTTGTGAACGTTCCGATACCTCTTTCGTTTTCTGATTAGACAAGTTGGTGGCCTGCCTGGCCTGTTCTACTGTAACGGTTGTTTCGCTAATAGAAGTTGCGGTTTCAGATGAACTTGAAGCAAGATCCGAAATATTGGATAATATTTGTCCGGCCGATTCGTTAATAGTGAAACTAGAGTCGGTAATTTTTTGTGTTAGATTCCTTAATGAATTTATCATATCGATAAACGAATTAGTTAGAATACCAATTTCGTCTTTTCTATCGGTTTCAGGGATTTCAGTATTAAGATAACCCTCGGCAATTTTTTTAGCTTTTGAAGCAAGATCAGTTAAAGGTTGACCTATAATTTTAAATGACTTAAAACCGATATAAAACGTAATTATTATGAAAATCGAAACGAACACGAAAAAAGAAATAATTACTTTGGATATCTTTTCGCTATTAGCATTTAATAAATCTTCAACTTGGGCCTGAACATCCACCATAATTTTTTGTGCAAGGCTGTGAACATAATTTAACCAGTCTTTACCTCTCGAATTGATTAAAACAATGGCCTCATCGATACGCCCCTGTTCAATGAGTTCTATCCCATGCAATTCTTCTTTTTCGTAATATTCCAAGGCGGTTTGTAATTCGCGGATAGTTTTTGCGTGATCTTCATTGTCACCAAGAAGCTGCAATAATAAAATAGCGGAGTTTTTTAAATTACTTATCTTGGAAACAACATCCTTTAATATTTGTTTATTAGACTCGGTATTCGGATTAACCATAGCCGACAGGATTTGAATCCTAAGGCTATTTATATCGTTGGTAAGGTCGGTTAATTCCGTTACTGCCTGATAATTTTGCTCAGTTACTTTTCGTTGATTGATCTGGATTATTTCAAAATCTTCGTATGCCAACCAGAAAATGACCAGCATCAGAATAGTGATAAATCCAAGTATAAAAGTAATCTTATTTGTGATTGAGAGATTATAAAACCATTTCATTTCTTTAAATCTCCTTTTATTAACTAAATTTCTTCATCAATAATTAAATTTTTGTCGTTCAAAATTTTTTTTGCATCTAAAATAATAACCCTCTCGTTGGAAATACCCTTTAAATATTGATGCCTGTCTGCATCCAACGTGGGGAGCGAAGCCTGCATATTAACTTTAGGTATTTTAAAAACACCGGTAATTTCATCTGCTATAACACCAAGCATTTTATTTGCATGCTTCATTATAATTATATTGTATGAATCATGCCTTATTTCACTATTTAAATTAAAAAATACTCTAATATCGATTACGGACAAAATTTCACCCCGCACGTTAATAATGCCTCTGATATAATCGGGTGTTGAAGGAAGGGGAGTAATCTCATTAACTTTTACCACTTCCTTTATTTCAAATGTTTCGAACGCGTAATTTTCGTGAGATAAATTGAATATCAACACTTCCATCTCATCAGGTTTTTCATCATCGTCTTTAAGTGCGAGTATGCGGGCGCGCTCTCTTAAAATTTTGAGATTAATTTCCTCATCATTTTTTTCATGCGTTATGTTTGAGTTTGAATTCATGATTATTTGTTATGTGATAAAAAAGCGTTTACAATTTCCTTTATACGGCTTATTGTCATTCCTCCTGAATCAACTGCAATATCATCATTTTTGTAATGACTTAAAACTTCCAGAAGGATTTTAAATTGTCTATCGGCTTCTTTTTCTCTACCAAGTTTTTTAAAAATATTTGCCAGAGAGAAATGAGCCATAATATAATCGGCATTTAAATATATGGCTTTTTTTAATGCATCAATGGCATTCTCATATTTAGCCATCCCCTGCATCAAGTTGGACTTAAGAAAGTAAAAATTGGGATTAAGTTTATACTTTGAGATGCCCAGTTCGCACCATTCCAATGCTGTGTTTAATTGCCCAAGGTTGGCAAAAGTCATTGCTAAATAATAATAAGATTTTTCTATTTCCTTTGTGGAAAGAGCGCTTGTCAATGCAGGAGTGGAAAGTATTTTTTCGAGCAATTCTGCGGCAACGGTGTAGTTGCCTTTATCGTACGAAGTCATCGATTTTTTAAATAGTTTGCTGCTATCTAATACCAGAGGTTTAGTTTTGGTTTTATCCGAGTTCGGCTTATTTATATTTGATGTCTTAGATATTTTAGATGTTATAGATAAATTCTCACCCACAGGCTTCTTTTGAAAAATTATTGCATCCTTTAAGCTGATTTTTCGAAATCTTTTATCAGACATGTACCCAATTTCGGTCAAACCGAGAATAAGCCATCCTCCATCGACTAGAGTGTTATAAAATTTTGTAATTACATCTTCCCGTTTGTGTTTTTCAAAATACATTAGGACATTTCTGCAAAAAATTACATCTACATTAATTATACTGCTAATTAACGAAGGATAATGGTCTTCCACCAAATTTAAGTAGCTGAAGTCAACTATATCTTTTATGTGGGATTTTATTTGATATTTATTATTACCGAGGTTATCAAAATATTTTTCTTTAATTCTATCTTGTACATCACGGAAAGACCATTCACCGTAAGTTCCCTTTGTCGCTTTTCCGATTTGGTCTGTGTTAATGTCTGTTGCAAAGATTTTTATATCCCATTTGTCCTTTTGAAAAATCATTTCATTCAAAATAATTGCTATCGAAAAAGCTTCTTCCCCGGATGAACAACCGGCGCTCCAGATTGTTATTTTCTTTGAATTAGCGGAACGTTTATTTATTAAATCGGGAATAAGGATATTTCTTAAAATATCAAATATGATTTTCTCTCTAAAGAAATAAGTCTCACCGATGGTTAAATGTTTAGAGAGTAATTGAAGTTCGGACTTTGATAATTCGCTTTCCAGTAAAAAGTTTATAAAATCTTCTGTATTTCCAAAATCAAATTCACCTGCAGCAGATGCTAACGCTTTTTCCAAATCTCCTTGCCGGGCGGCGGGGAAATTGAGTCCTAGTTTATGATTGATAAAAGAGTTTATCTTATGATAATCTTTCTCTTTTATGGATACCTGCATAAGCAGCCTTTTAATTACTCTTTAACGCATTATCGAAAATTTCAGCTTCACCGGGGAGAAAAAAGTTTTCAGGATTATTTATCAACACAAGTTCGTCCGATAATTTTACAACTTCATCAATATATTCAAGCCCCGGCCAGACGGATTCCCCCTTGATCACGGCGTATGCTGTTGTTTCGATATAACCGTCGATCGAATCAACAACAAACCCGAATTTTTTTGTTGAGGTTTTGACTACGATGATATTATCATGAATGGATAAGGGTTTCGCCGGGAGGTTAAACTTATGTCTTATATCAATTACAGGAACTATCTCACCATGAATGTTAATAATACCCAGAATAGTTTCGGGTGTTTTGGGGAGCATGGTAATTTCAACTGCGCGAATAACCCTTTCCATATTTTCGAGATGGAGCGAAAACTTTTTATTATCCAGCACAAAGACTATTAACTTATATTTTTCACTCATGTTATAAATTCATTCATTATTTATCTTACACGTTCATTACATGAAGCAATATAATAGAAAAGCCTTTTTTTTAAAAGAAAAAAGATTCTCATATAATATATACATTAAATATTATGCTGAAGTGATTTACTTAACACACCCGGTATCAGAAAGTTTTGCATTAAAATTTATTACTTGATTGTACTAAACAAATTCGTAGATTAAAGCGTCATATTTGAGCCGGATAAAAGCATTCGAATTAATTTACCTTTAATTCAGGATTTTAATATTAATGAAATGGATCCATTACATAATATTTCTTTTATTAATCATTACAGGGTGTAATACGGTTAAGGAAGAAGAGAAAATTGCAAATCTTGATTTGGATAAAATAATTCAGCGCGGTTCACTTATAGCCATTACAGGTTATAACGCTTACAGTTATTTTATTTACAAAGGCGAACCGATGGGATTTGAGTATGAACTGGTAAAGAAATATGCGGATCATCTCAATGTAAAATTGGAAATTGTTATTGTAAAAGAAATGAACAAGATGTTCGAACTGCTGAACAATGGTGAGGGGGACATTATAGCTTTCAATCTTACTGTCACTAAAGAAAGGCAATCCGAAATTGCATTTACCAATACCTTGAATACCGTAAAACAAGTACTTGTACAAAGAAGACCCGAAAGCTGGCACAGAATGATGGCTCACCAGATTGATCAGAACTTGGTAAGAAATCCGATAGACCTAGAAGGCAAAACAATATATGTGCGAAGCGGGTCTTCACATCTTCAACGGTTGAAGAACCTTTCGGAAGAAATTGGAGGGGAAATAATAATTATTGAAGCATCTCCCGAACTTGGTATGGAAGATTTGATTGAAATGGTGGCAAACGGGGAAATAGACTATACAATTTCTGATGATAACGTGGCATTGTTAAACCAATCCTATTATTCCAATATCGATGTTTCAACAGAAATTTCTTTGCCTCAGAAAATTGCATGGGGAATAAGAAAGAATGCGCTGTTGCTTCAAAATGATTTGAACAGGTGGATCGATAAGGAAAAAAAGCAATCGGAATTTTTTATTATTCGAAATAAATATTTTAGCAACAGAAACGCATTCAAAACCAGAATTACAAGCGCCTATTTTTCACAGACGGGGGGAAGTATTTCTAAGTACGACAAATTATTGAAAGAATACGGTAAAATATTAGGCTGGGATTGGCGGGTGCTTGCGTCAATGATTTACCAGGAATCGCAATTCGATCCGAATGCTAAATCATGGGCAGGGGCCTCTGGGTTGATGCAGTTAATGCCTGCCACTGCGGAAATGTACGGTGTGGATAGTTTAAGTGAACCGCAAGAGAATCTAGCCGCTGGTATGAAATATATTGCATGGCTGAATAATTACTGGAAAGGGGAGATAACAAATGAACGGGAAAGAATAAAATTTGTTCTGGCTTCTTACAATATCGGGTTAGGGCATATAATAGATGCAAAGAATTTAGCCGAAAAATATGGGGCAGATTTTTCTTTATGGGAAAACAATGTAGAATATTACCTGCTTCTCAAATCGAAAAATAAATATTTTACAGATGATGTAGTACAATATGGCTATTGCAGGGGGATAGAAACTGTAAATTATGTAAAAGAGATATTAGAAAGATTTGATCACTACAAACAATTAATGAAGTAAGCCGATCCGGGATTGAACCGGCTCATTTATTTGCTTTCTCTATAACTTCTCTCGTACGCTTTTAATTTTATCGTCCATAGTTTGTTCGCGGTCAATACGTGTTCCTAATTTTATAATTGTAGAAATCCTCGGCGCTCCCATTTCATGAAGAACCAAGTGACATTTTTTCACCGCGTCAAAAACATCTTCCCATTCGCCTTCTATATTTGTGCCGTTTGCATGAAGCTGGATAGTTAAGCCAAAGTCTTTTAAAATATTTTCACACACTGCAACATATTTGGATAAAGATACCCCCACCCCTATAGGAACAATAGTCAAATCAATAATCACTTTCATACGGAAATTCCTTTTACTACCAAATCTATTTAAGATTGATTAAACAATTTCAATGTTTCGTCCTGAACTAATACCCATAACGAATACCCTCCTACTATGGTTCCGAAAGGAATGTTAACAAGATCAACCGCCGATACTATCATAATTACAATACGTGCCCAGGGTCTATAACTCAATAACCCGATTCCCCCAATTAAACCCGGTATGGAAAGTGCAACAAAAAAAATGCCTAGTGATGTTCCAATAATGGTTAATATCGCAGTAGTATCATAATCATTTTGCATTACGCCGATCCCGATTAATAGAAGATATAATACGACACCCAGCAGTAATCCTAAAATACTGAAGCCGATATGAAGTACACCGACTATTGTTACATGTTTATTCATTTTATCCTCCTTGCAATAGGACTATTTTAAAATTATCATCTTCTTTGTATGAATACCATTCATATGACGTAATTGATAAAAATAGGTTCCGCTTGGAAGTTTATCGGAATAAAAATCAAATTGATAAAAACCGGCAGTCATATTTTGATCGAGTAATATAGCGACTTCGTTACCAAGCAGGTTGAAAATTTTCAAGGAAGTATAGCCCGATGTGGGGAGTTGAAAACTTATTTTTGTCGATGGATTGAATGGATTGGGATAATTCTGAAATAAGTGAAAATCAGACGGTATGCCGCTAATCTGCGTAATACCGGAAGTTGTTGTAAGATTCCAAATTTCGAGATTGTCAATAACTATTGATGAAGCGATTGATTGTAAATAGAGCGCGTTTGATAGTTCAACATCAGTTGCTATAAATGTATTGTCTTCCAATCGTTCAAGATAGAATACACAATAGAAAACCGATGCGGCAAGATATGAGCCTTTAGCATTCGGGTGAACATAGTCAGGGAGAAAAAGTTCAATGTTGAAATTTTCATTAAACACTTCATTCCAAGCCCACCCAACCGGTGCGACAGGAATACCGACTTCGTTACCGAATATAACGGCATTATCAAAAATTTTTTGCTGCATAGTTTCATAAGTGTCGGTTTGCCCCGGCACCCATGTCATACCGTCTTCGTAAGCCCATGGCATAAAAAAAATTAATTGTGTTTCCGGCTGGTTAACCGATAAGAATTCTTTTACTTCTTCAAGCATCGGTTGAAGAGGTTTGTAAGGAGTTCCGGGGATTCTTTCGTGATGATCTTCGGGGAAAGCAGTGCTGTGAACATCCCCCTGCATTACAAGGTAATCCCACTTACGTTCGATTATTTTTTCTTTGGTATCAGCGAAGTTCCAGATATCAACTATCGAGGTGCCGGCAACAACTTTACTGTCGCAGAATAATTTTTTGCCTGCTGCAATTCCGAGCTTTTCAACCGATTTCGGCATTTGATTGAATCCTGTTAAACTGTTCCCGATGAATAAAGCAGTCAGCGTATCTGAAGTCAGATAGCCGGGTTCACATCGCAAAAGTGAGATCGAACCGAAAATTAGTGAGATAAATAATGAGGCGATAAAAAACTTTAGGATTGTCTGTAATTGGTACTTTTTCCTACTCATACGGTTACCTCCTAGGAAAGTTACTAACTTCAACTGTGAATCATAATTGTGTTTTATTGTTCGCCCCATCTAAAAGAACTAATTACCGGATGAAATAACAAGGTAAAAATTAGTAGCATTGCTTGTGGCATTGTAGAATGCAGTATTTACTTTTTCAATTTTCTAATATTGATGAACCCGACTGCAAGAAAAAAAAATCCGGATAAAGCATAAATCACAGTTCCAACATCATCGTTGTGGCCGTAAAAACGGTATGCTCCGGCAAAGAAAAGAATTGCTGCAATTATATTCGGAAGTATGGTTATGAACGGACTTTTATTTTTATTCATGATTGATCCATAATTTTTAACTTATCAAAGATAATTAAATCCATTCATTTTTATCGACTGTAAAATCGCCAACAGTGTCCCCGGTGTTAACTGTCCCGGCAGGTTCCACTATCATTACTTTACATTCATACTCGGCGTATGGTTTATGCTCAACAGCTTGAGGGACAACAATCATTTCGCCTGCTTTTAATTTTACTTTCTCTTCACGGAATTCAATCTCCATCTCACCTTCCACAACTATAAATACTTCGTCGGTGTGTACGTGACGGTGCCATACAAATTCACCTTGGAATTTTACCAGTTTGAAATGATAGTTGTTCATTTTGGCAATTATTTTCGGCGACCAATGATCACTGAACTTGGTAAATTTTTCTTCCAGGTTTATCGGTGTGTGTTTCATCATAGTTTTTAATTAGTGAATAATAGTGTTAATTACATATTGTTATACCTGGGTAAGGAATAAAAGGACCCATGCTTATAAACTTGACGAGACTGTCATGAAAATTTAGATAAAATCTTGTTTCTTCGAAACAGTATGTATATCCAATCGAGTAGGGGGAGTTGTCGTTCAAAATTTCAGGATCACCCCATGCCCTGAACACATCCTGCATGTGTGTTCCTATACCGATGCCTTCGTAAGTAGTGCCGTTATATGGGGCATTAACTTCTATATAATCTGCGGGACCTCCGAGATTATCAATAGTTACAATAAATCCAACTGACAAACCTTCATAGTCTGTATTTGGCCAGTGGTAATATGTCCATGATCTTAAACCGTCTCCGCTGCCGTAATAAGTTGCCGTGCCTAATTTTTCTTCAGCGGTTTCCAAATAATCCCCTAAGCAAATACCGTCAACCGAACTCCCCGGAATAATACGAGCCTGCATATTTATCGGATCAACGCTTTTTTGAATATCGCATGTTGTAAAAAATGGTATGAATATTATCGCAAAAAAGCAGACTTTGATTTTCAAAGCATTTGTTCTTATCATTTTCAAAGTTCACCGGAAAAATCAATTATAGTTTTATTCGGTTCATCAAAACACTCGCTATGAAGCCAATAGGGTAAGAATGGCCCAAGTGAAATTAAATATATTAGGCTGTCTTTATATACTATCCGGAACTTCTTGTCATCGAAACAATAGTTGTGTGTTATATAAGTGGATGACTCTCTTTGAAAATCGGGAGTGCCCCACAACTCGACCACCTTTGATAGTTCAGTGCCTATCCCAATTCCTTCAACCGTTTTGCCCGCGAAAGGGGATCTTATATCAATATAATCAAGAGGTCCTATTCCGTATCTATCCATATTTATAAACCAGCATTGCAGCCCGGCATACGGCTCCTCCTCGTAGGCGTGAATGCGCCAATGTCTTGACCCGTTACCGCTCCCCACCGTAAAAGGGGAGTTTATTTCTTCATCAACTACTTCGGGGTAATCTCCAAGTTTGATCCCCGCTGCCCCAACACCCGGTATTATATCCGCGGTTTTGAATGTTGATAATAATCCGCTGTCCGAATCACATGAAACTAATATGGCAAAATAAAATAGGATGAAAGTAATTTTAGTTATGTGTTTTTTCATATTGCCTCCATTAGAAATAATAGACCGTAATTCCGCGTGCTCTAAGAGCAGGGATATATTCATTTACAGAGATACTATCTAATGGATTGTATGGTATACGAATTTCTATGTCATCTTTAAGAAATTGATTGTCGTATAATGGTTTGATATTGGTTATCTCATTGTATGTTAGATCCAGTTTGTTGATATTTTGCAAGAACTCGAGTTCATCAATGTTAGTAATCTTGTTGAAACTCAAATCTAATTGTGTTAACAAAGGGGAGTTTGCAACCATTGCTGTATTTGTAATTTCAGAATTACTTATCTCAAGTTTTTGTAGATTAACCAGAGAGTTGACGGGAGAGTAGTCGGATAGATTTATAGATGTAAGTTTAAGTTCTAGCAGTTGGGTAAGGTTGGTTAAGATTGATAAATCATTAATGCCCCACAGTTGACCTAAACTTAATGATGTAAGTTTGGTTAATTCCAGCAAAGGTGAGATATCGGTTAAATTATGACCTGCCATATTAAACTGTAAGCCAACATCGCTAAGATTTGTACAATTTTCGATTCCGGCAATAGAATTTATATTAAGCACATGAAGTGAAGTAAGTGTGGACAAAATTTCCAAAGTCAACTCTCCAGTTGGAAGGTTTAGTTTATAACGAACATTTAAGTCCATATGCGGGTCTTCAAAAATAGGATTTGTCCGCGGAACAGCAGTAATAAAAACAGAATCGGTATTACTGAAATTAAATCCGTTATAAAGCTGGCAAGAAAATTTGTATACTCCTGTTTCCGTAAATCCGACCCGCTGTAAAGGTGTGAACTCGTTTATCCAAAGTCGTTCCGGGTTGTCGGGATGTTCTTCCCAAATAAATGTAAGCCGGAGTCCGTCTCCCAAAGTAGAATCTTGAACATAAAGATATGTGTAACATCCTGCTTCAATAGTTTCATCAGGTCGTGTAGTAACAGTTGGCAGAGTCGGATCGTTATCGGTTATTAAATTACATGAAGCTAGAAACAGTGATGCAGTTACAAGGGTGAGAAAAATATTTTTGTCCATTTGCATAATCGATCTAATAATATATGATAGATTACTGCTTTTTTAGAAAAATCTCTCTTCACTTGCAGTAAGACATTCAATAAATAAAAACATTAATCCTTAAGATTTATTAGAAACATACAAATTATTTCTATTTAAATCTATATATAAATTACTCTCCAGGATAGAATTAGATAGAATGGAACCGGTTATAAGCGTCCCATAAAAAATAAAATCGCTGTTAGGATTTTTACAAAAGGGCAGATCTTTATGGGGATAATGGTTGTTCGAAAACCGGTAAAGAAAGAAAGTATTGACATCGCTATCAGCATTACTGTAGCAGCACGGATTACAAAAACGGAGGCACCATCAGCCGTGCCGTAAAATTTCGTGATGAGGAATATCAACGCTCCTATAAAGATAAGTGTGAAGCCCTCGGCTAGCCATTCCATCGTAAGAATTTGTTTGTTGTTTTGGCTAAGTTCACCGAAACCTGCTATAACATTTTTAGTCGCGAAGAGATGGGCTACTCCCCAAAGCATGATTATTACCGAACCAATGTAAAGTAAAATGGTTTGCATCAGTTACCCCTTGCTGTTATTGTTTACAATTTTTCATATCGCAGAATTTTTCCTCTATCGATATCAATCAAAGTTAGGGTTGAGTCGGTTATTTCTTCAATTTTGTGGCAAAGTTCGCTGTCATCGATAAACTACTTTTCGATATCTGGTTCGTAAAACCTGACTCTCATTTATCCAGAATTTAAAAATCCAATCTGCTTATGAATTTTACGACCAAAGATCTAGCACTAAATTCAATAGTTAAACGGATGTAAGCATAAAAAGCAGTAATAAATATATATCTATAATATCACGAATTCTTTTGATAGGCTAAAGTAATAATATTATTAAAATCTATCATTAGTAAAAAAATACTTTTGATATTAACCTCTAATAACCTTATTTTATGTCTAAATTTTGCGTATCTATCAAACTAAATTCTTACCCAAAATGAATGTTGTGCAATACTTATTGTTTCAAATATATCCACTAAGCATTCTAATAAAAACAGTTAATCTATTAAATTAGGAGGATCTTAATGGGCTGGCTTGTACAAAGCATCAATTCGTCTATTGGTAAAAAAGTCATTATGGCCCTTACCGGAACTCTTCTTTTATTGTTTCTCATGTATCATTTTTTAGGTAATCTAACATTGTTTTTCGGCAGAGAAGTATTCACTACTTATGTCGAAACTCTTTCAATGTTTAAGCCTATCGTAAGAGTTATAGAAATAATTCTTGCTCTTATATTCTTATCTCATATTCTTTATGGTATTTGGTTATGGATACAAAACAAAAAAGCAAGACCCGGGAAGTATGCCGTTAATGCGTCGTCGAAAAACAGCGATGTTTTTTCCAGAACAACTCTTTTAACCGGTAGTGTCATTTTTATCTTTTTAGTAGTTCATCTGCAAACTTTTTGGTACACGTTCAATTTTTCTCCGGATAAACCGGCTTTGTGGGATATCTTGACAGGCTGGTTTGCAAATCCTTACTACTCCTTGCTCTATGTTGTTGCAATGTTTTTAATGGGGTATCATTTGAATCACGGCTTCCAAAGCGCTTTCCAGACTTTCGGGTGGAATCATAACAAATATTTCCCGTTGATTAAAGCGGTAGGAGCCATTTACTCAATAGTTATTGCAGCCGGTTTTGCCTCGATGCCGATTTATTTTTTATTTTTCTATGGAGGTAACTGATTATGAAATTAGATTCTAAAGTACCAGAAGGCAAAATCCAGGACAAGTGGACAAACCACAAGTTTAACATGAAGCTTATTAACCCTGCCAACAAAAGAAAGTACAACATTATAGTTGTAGGTACAGGTTTGGCAGGAGCATCCGTAGCAGCTTCTTTAGGGGAACTGGGCTATAACGTGCAGGCATTTACATTTCACGACAGCGCCCGCCGCGCACATAGTATTTCGGCTCAAGGTGGAATCAATGCGGCTAAGAATTATCAGAATGACGGAGACTCTGTTTACAGATTATTCTACGATACTGTAAAAGGTGGAGACTACAGAGCAAGAGAAGCTAATGTTTATAGATTAGCGGAAGTAAGTAATGAAATCATCGATCAATGTGTAGCACAGGGCGTTCCGTTTGCGCGTGATTACGGCGGTTTGTTAGATAACCGCTCCTTCGGCGGTGCACAGGTATCAAGAACATTTTATGCAAGAGGACAAACCGGGCAGCAATTATTATTAGGCGCTTACAGCGCTCTTTCTCGTCAGGTTGGTTTGGGCAAAGTAAAAATGTACGAACGCCGCGAAATGTTGGAACTAGTTGTTATCAATGGAAAAGCGCGCGGTATTATTTGCCGTAACATGGTTACAGGCGAACTTGAAAGATATGTAGCAGATGCCGTTCTCTTATGTACAGGAGGTTATTCAAATATCTATTTCTTATCAACAAGCGGTAAGAACTGTAATGCAACATCTATTTGGAGAGCTCATAAAAAAGGAGCAGCTTTTGCTAATCCATGTTTCATTCAGATTCATCCAACTTGTTTGCCACTGCACGGTGAAAGTCAATCAAAACTTACACTAATGAGTGAAAGTTTAAGAAACGACGGTAGAATCTGGGTATCCAAAAAAGTGAAAGATATGCGTCGCCCGAATGATATTCCCGAAGAAGAAAGAGATTATTATCTCGAAAGAAAATATCCTTCATTCGGTAATTTATCTCCAAGAGATATTTCTTCACGCGCAGCCAAAGAAGTTTGCGATGAAGGACGCGGTAATCATGGAAGAAACGCAGTCTATCTCGATTTTAGAGATTCAATAAAAAGATTAGGCAAAGACGTTATTGCCGAGAAATACGGTAATCTCTTTGATATGTATCTCAATATCACGGGTGTTGATCCGTATAAAGAACCGATGGAAATTTTCCCGGCTCCTCATTATACAATGGGTGGTCTCTGGGTAGATTATAATTTGATGGGAACCATCCCGGGATTGTTTGTTCTTGGTGAAGCAAACTTCTCGGATCACGGCGGAAACCGATTAGGAGCCAGCGCCCTTATGCAGGGATTAGCCGATGGATATTTTGTAGCTCCTTATACGGTTGGTGATTACCTTGCATCTGCAAAACCTGAAAAAGTAGACACCAACCATGAACAATTTGAAAAAGAAGAAAAAGCTCTGGAAGATCAGATCAAAAAACTTCTTTCAATCAAAGGTAAACGTACTGTTGACGATATTCACAAAGAACTTGGTAGAATTATGTGGAACAGGGTTGGTATGGGTAGAAATGCAAAAGACCTTAAAGAAGGTATTGAAGAGATCAAAAAACTTCGTGAAGAGTTTTGGAAAAACGTAAACGTAGTTGGTACTTCTCAGGATTTCAACCAATGCCTGGAAAGAGCAGGTAGAGTTGCCGATTATCTTGAATTGGCCGAACTGATGGCCGTCGATGCTCTACAAAGAGAAGAATCATGCGGCGCTCACTTCAGGGAAGAACATCAAACTGAAGACGGCGAAGCATTAAGAAGAGATGACGAATTTGCATTTGTATCTGCTTGGGAATTTAAAGATGTTGGCAATTGGGAACTTCACAAAGAACCCCTTGAATTCGAATATGTAAAACTATCCACGAGGAGTTATAAATAATGAGTGGAGAAAAGAAAATTAGTCTAAAGCTGAAAGTTTGGCGGCAAGCAGGTCCTAAAGCTGCCGGTAAATTTGTTACCTATGATATCGAAGTTTCACCCGATGCATCTTTTCTAGAAATGCTGGATGAATTGAACGAATCTCTCGAATCTCAAGGGTATGAACCGATTGCCGTTGAAAGCGATTGCCGTGAAGGTATTTGCGGCGCTTGCGGACTGGTTATAGACGGCAGACCGCACGGACCGCTTCCCGGATTGACTACATGTCAGTTGCATATGAGACATTATAAAGACGGGCAAACAATATATATCGAACCATGGCGCGCTAAAGCATTCCCAATAATCAAAGATTTGGTCTGCGATAGATCGGCATTCGAAAAAATCATGCAAGTAGGCGGATTCGTTTCTATTAACACAGGCGGTATTCCCGATGCTAACGCTATCCCAATAAGCAAAGATGTTGCCTCGGCTGCTATGGATGCCGCGCAGTGTATTGGCTGCGGCGCTTGTGTTGCTGCTTGTAAGAATGCTTCGGCTATGTTGTTTGTCGGCGCTAAAGTCTCGCAATACTCTTTACTTCCGCAAGGTCAGCCGGAAAAATATCAACGCGTTCAGGCAATGGTTAAAGAAATGGATGAATTGGGTTTCGGTGGGTGTACCAACACATATGCATGCGAAGCCGAGTGCCCTAAACAAATTTCCGTTACAAACATTGCAAGAATGAATAGAGATTACTTAATGGCTAAAGTAAAAATGAAAAAGGAACAGATGATATAGCTGTTTTTGAATAAGAAGTAGAAATTATAATCCCGATTATTAATATAATCGGGATTTTTTTATATCATTTTGCTATAATTGTTGTTGGTCTCAATGATTTAGCATATTTTATAGTAGATAAACAGTGTGAAAGGATATGTTCAGAAAAGAAATCAAATTCATTTACGATTTTAACCTGAACAAGGTGCGTAAACTTGGTTCATATTTAACCTTTGAACAAATTAAAAAGGCTGAAATTCATCCGGCTGTGCTGCATTATATTTCGGCTGAAATCGATTACTTGATTTTCGAAGATAGACAGAAAATTTTGAAGGATTCGATTTTTGATTATTCGGGGGAAAAAATCTCTAACTACTTCGAGCAAATTGGAGAAGAGGTTAAAAAGAATAAACGGTTCTCCCTAGAATATATTGCCCAATTGATTCTTCACTCGTCCTCTTTTACGGCTAATTATTTAGCGCGGCCTCGCTGGGCACTTATGAAATTAATTTTTGAAGACGAAGAACATAAAAGCACAACAGAAATAAAACAGATACTCAATTATGTTTATTATTACAGCTACTTAAAGAAGATTATAACTTCTTATATAAACCGTAAGAAAATATTATCTCTAAACTATGACGAGTTTGAAGACTTGCTGAATAAAATTGATGATCTCGGATTCCAATCGGATAAACAAACAATATTGGAAAGCGCAATTCAATCAATGGCCGATTTTTTTAATATTGGCGAAACCCGCAAGCATTGGATTCCGGCTCAGTCGGTTGAGTTATTTTTGAGGGAAAAAGGTTTAACCGATCACTTGGTTGCAATGAGGAATGCTTTCCCTCAGGATGAAAAACTTGTCTTTGATATTAACGATTTCCGCAAAGTTTTTTCCACTGTAAAAATTGATCAAAAAGAGGAGCTCCCCAAAATTGAAATACAGCTTGTTGAAGATATGGAAGAATCTCCTGTAAAAGTAAATAAGGATTTCAATGATAATGATGCGGAAAATATAGAATCTGATACTGCTGAATCAAAACCGGATATTAAAACCGGAACGGAAGAAAAACTTTCGATCGAAAAAACTGAAGATGATATTAATGAATTGGACTCTGCACCGATGGAAAATGAAAAAGAATCCATTGATGACGATGTACCGAATCCGCCAGAATCCACTGCCGGCGTAGAGGGAATAATTGATGACGAAATTGTAACATCAGATTTTTTCAATTCTGCCGAAGAACCTGTGTCTGAAGATGAAAAGGAAGTAGCGGAAGAAACCGATGCCGAAGGCGAATCAAATATCAGTGTTACTATAAATGATGCCGCTCCTGTAGTATTAGATGAAAATATTGAGGAAACTGAAGTTGATAATAAAATTGGTGAAGTGCCTGAAGATGCAGGTGAAAATCCAGCACAGGCTCCTGAATCATATGACGTAAAGCACGACGAGATAATGAACGAGGAAGATACTAATGAAAAAGATGCAGATATCGAGGAGTTAAATGATACCGTTGAAAAATTTGCTTCAGGAGATGAAATAATTGACTTTGATGATATGGAGTTGGATAAATCGTCAGATATTGATGACTTTGAGCTGATAGATGAACCCGTAGAATTAGAAGAAAGTAGAGAAGAAGAGCCTGAACACCCGGCACAGAGCGAACCGGAATCCTTAGACGACAATGAAATAAAAATGATTGATGATCCTGGCAACGGTGATGTCAAAGAAGATAATTTGGAATCATTAATATATGATCTGCCAATTGCGGAATTGGTAGATGAAGATAAAAACATTGATGAGGCGGATACTCTTAAAGAGAATGAATTAAATGAACCGGAAGAAGAAAATATAGAAGAGAAGGTTATCCCAGAAAATATTGAAGAAGCTGAAACGACCGGACCAGAAATTACAAGTGAACAGGACACGTTTGAAGATGATGAATTATCTCTTTTCAATTCATTATCGGAAGAAGAGATTGGAGTAAAAGAGGATGACCGTCAAGATAAAACCGAACTAAGCGTGGATGATTCCGAAGAAGAAAGAGAGACCGTCGGTTCAATTAATGATGATGGAGTAACACCGGATGATGAAGAGCTGAAACGGGTGAGTGAATTGGAAGAGGAAAATGATGAATATCCCGCAGGAGATGTAAATTTGGATGAATCCGGCTCCGAAGAAGTTAAATTTGAAATATCCGAACTTCTCGAACGCAAGAACATGACAAAAGTAATAGAAGTAATCTTTGATTATGATATAGAAGAATTTGCAAATGTTATTGACAGCGCTTGCAAGGCAAGTAATTGTGAAGAAGCTAATGTGATCTTGGAAGACCTATTCAAATTGAACCACGTTAATTCATCATCAAAAGAAGCAGAAACACTTAAATCAATCATTTCAGAATTTTTTGATCAAAAAGAAAAATAATGTTTATAGACTATGTAAAAATTTACATTAAAGCCGGCAACGGTGGAAATGGAGCAGTTGCATTTCGCAGGGAGAAATTTGTTCCCAAAGGAGGTCCCGCCGGCGGCAATGGCGGTAACGGGGGCAATGTAATTTTTCTTGCCGATAGCAATCTTCATACGCTTCTCGACTTCAGATATAAAAAAAAATATTTAGCTCCAGATGGCAAAAGCGGGGCTAATTCGCTTAAAGACGGTAAATGGGGTGAAGATGTAATTATTAAAGTCCCTGTCGGCACAATTGTAAAAGAGGAAAGCAGTGAAAATGTTCTCTGCGATTTGGATGAGAAAGGTAAAACATTCACAGTTGCAAAAGGGGGAAGAGGAGGGAAAGGGAATGCAAGTTTTACAACTTCCACTAACCAGGCTCCTCGTTTTGCAGAAGATGGAACGCCGGGTGAAGAATTAAATGTTATACTTGAGTTAAAATTAATAGCCGAAGTCGGCTTGGTCGGCTTTCCCAATGCAGGTAAGTCTACTTTTATTTCTAAAATTTCTGCCGCACGCCCTAAAATTGCCGACTACCCATTTACTACCTTAGAACCCAATTTGGGCATCGTTAATTACAGGGATTACCAAAGCTTCACGGTTGCAGATATTCCAGGTATTATTGAAGGAGCACACGAAGGCAAAGGATTAGGCCTTCAATTCCTTCGTCATATAGAGCGGACAAAAATATTATTAGTAATGATAGATGCTACTTCGGAAAATATTCAACAGGAATTCGATACATTGATGAATGAATTGAATACTTATAGTGAAGTCCTTTCAAAAAAGGAAAGAATAGTTGCATTAACTAAAGCCGATATTTTGATGCCCGAAGATTTAGATGGGCTAAGCAATAGAAAAATTAGAGGCTACAACGGACCGGTTTTTGTTTTTTCTTCGGTTAGCGGTCAGGGTATTTCTGAAGTGTTGGATCATTTATGGTCATTACTGCAAGATTAATATTGCCAAATACTTTTAGTGGATACAAGATTTGTAAAATAAAACTGAGCATCCTTTATTCAAAGAGTTTATCATAAACTGTAGCTGCAGTACTTATAGGTATTTCTATTTTCATTTATCTTTTAAGGTAGAGATTATATTTCATCACATAAAAGAGGGTGGAACATGCAAAGGAAATATTTTTTAGCGGTTTCTGCTGTATTAATTGTTTTAACAGCCGCCTGTTCGGCAGGTATTAATCTATTCTCCGATACTGATGAAGTTTCGATGGGTAAGAAATTTTCCGAGCAAATTGCCGGTAGTACAAAAGAGTACCCTATTTATAAAAACACTCAAGTAAAAAATTACATCAATGAAAGGATATTTAAACATATTCTCATTTCACCTGAAATTAAAAAGAAAAATGTTTACAACTATAGTCTCGAAATAATCGATAATGATACAACTTTGAACGCATTCGCTGTTCCGGGGGGATATGTTTATATCTATACTGGTTTGTTGAAATATCTAGATTCAGAGGCATCACTTGCGGGTGTAATCGGTCATGAGATAGGCCATGTCGAAAGACGTCACTCTACACAAAGAATAACCAAAGCTTATGGACTTTCATTATTAATGAACGTGGTTTTAGGAAGTAACCCGACCGAAGTAGCTGCTATTGTAGGGAATCTTTTTTCAGGTTTGGCATTGTTGGCCAACAGTAGGTCCGACGAAGAAGAGGCCGATGCAGCATCCTTGGCATACTTGAGATCAACACGTTATTACCCGGGGAGTGTAAAATTCTTTTTTGAGAAAATGAAAGCTGAAGGCAAAATTGAGAAAGGAGGACAGGGCTTGGCTACATTTCTATCCACTCACCCCGATCCGATTGAAAGAATCGGCTCAACGGATAACAGACTGCGAAATCTCGGTATTGAAGTAAAATCTTTTACCAGTACAGGGAGCGGAATTTACCGAAGCGAATACAAAAAAAATATCAGCTCGAAAATCAATTAATCGCAAAACAGTGCAGAATTTTGATTTGGATAGCGCTTGAAGTTTGGAAATTACATTTATATATTTACTGTCTATTTTTTATAAAAACCGGCGAGGTAGCTCAGTAGGTTAGAGCAGTGGAATCATAATCCACGTGTCGGGGGTTCGAATCCCTCCCTCGCTACTCATGTTTTGGAGATATAATATGTATTCACTTTTAATTACAATTGCGATTGTTCTATCTATTTTTTTAATTATTATCATTTTGCTTCAATCGAGTAAGGGTGGCGGATTAGCCGGCACATTTGGCGGCGGTGGGGGTAATATAGGCACAATGTTCGGTACAAGAAGAACAGCTGACTTTTTAAGTAGAGCTACATGGTGGCTGGGCGGAGCTGTTTTGGTTATTGCAATTTTAATTAACTTGTTCTTTTTACCTGGTCAGATGACAAGCGATCAGAGAGAGAGTATTATTCAGGGGGCTAACGATCAGAGAGCTGTACCAACCGCTCCTGCATTACCTGAAACTCCGGTTGAACAACCGGAAGAACAACCTGCCGAATAATTGTTTTACAAATTTGGAAGAAAGCCTATTTCGCTTTATTTCGGGATAGGCTTTATTTTTGCCCGGCAAGCAGCGCAATGATTTTATCCTGTGCTTCTTTATGCACTTTTGCCCCGGACTCTTTGAAAGACATTAGAATGCTTAAAATTATCATGCTGTCCTCCCCTTTATCAAAATATCCTGATATTGAAGAGACTCCGTAAATTGTTCCGGTCTTGCCTCTAAAGTTATTCTCTGCTTTTGTTCCGTTTAATCTATCGCGTAATGTTCCGTCTCGCCCTGCAATAGAAAGGGAATTATAATAATCATCAAAAATTGTGTTGTTATTGTAAACGTATCCCAGCAGCCTCACAACCAAATTTGCAGTAACAATGTTTGAACGTGAAATGCCCGATCCGTCTGCAATTTTAAATGCTTCTTTAGAAATATTTTTATCATGTACGAATTTCGTAACTGCATGTTCGGCGAAGTAATTGTTACCTACATTACCGCTATACTCAGCCCCAAGCGATTTGAATAATGATTCGGCATAAAAATTATCGCTGTTTTTATTTATAGCTGGGAGAATATCGTTTACTGTAATTTTGCACTTAGTAACTTCACTTGCATTAAGAGGTGTTTTTCCTATTCTGCAATTTCCTGAAATAATAATACCTTCATTTTTAAGTTTTTCCTCGAACGCAAGAGCACAATAAAGGGAAGGATTTTCAACATATATCAAATAATTAATTTGACTTGCTCTTTGGTGCATACCGCCAAGGACACGGATGATAATATTATTACCGTCGAATCTGTAAGAAACACGCGGGCTTGATCGGAATTTTGTTGTACGTGCATCCATGTTCATTGAGATAAATGAATAATAGGGGAAAAAGTTGTAGTCTAGTAGTTCACCATTCTTTTTTGCATTTAATAATTTCAAATAAATTGTGTTCCGGTCGAGTGATAAAGCAGAAACAGGAGGCACAAACAAGAGATGCTCGCCGTCAATAAAAACATTCCCGTGCGAAAAATTTGTGTCGAAGTAAGAATCATCTGCGATAATATTACCGTTAATATTTTTAAGACCGAGTTTGATGAGAGTATCGACAAATTTATCCAAGTCTGAACCTGAAAATGCCGGGTTTCCCAATCCATTGATATATAAGTTCCCGTTGATTATTCCATCCGGTGAAATCGCACAATCAGTAAACAGTTTTGTTTGAAGTTCATATTTGCTTCCCAAAATTGAGAGAGCGGCAGCGGTTGTAAATAATTTTGCATTAGAAGCCGGAATCATCTCATCGTGTATGCTACGGCTGTATAATGTATCGCCGGTTTTAGGATCAAAAATAAAAACGGCTGTCTTTGTTGATGAAGGGAGGTTATCGATAATGTTATCAATCTCATTTTTTAATTGTCCTTTTAGTAAACATGAAAAAAAGGCAAAGATAATAATGAAAAATATGGCTCGGTTTGATGATAGCATGGCCGTAATATAAATTTTACTTTTTTAAAAGACATAATTTTATTTTGAAAAAAATTGTAATTCTCATCAAAAAAACTATCTTTATAACCCCGATTTTAGATGGGGCTAATTTATTCTTGTTATAGGAGTATTGTTATAATGAAAAGAGTTAAAGAGCCGGTAAAGGCGTATAAAAACTTAGAATTTCTGAATTCCTCGGATGCCAGAACAATTAGGATTCTTTCGGAATTTTACGAACCGCAATCAAGATTCAAAAAACATAACATTATTGATACAATTGTTTTTTTCGGATCGGCGCGTTTGATGTCAGCAAAAGATGCTAAGAAAAATTTGAGAGAATTGAAAAAGCAAAAGAATCAGGATACAAGTTCATTTAAAGCAAAACTTAAAAAAGCCGAACAGATGTTAATGATGTCGAAGTATTATGAAGATTCCATTGAATTATCTAGAAGACTTACAGAATGGTCGATGAATCTACCGGTAGATGAGAAACGGTTTATTGTGTGCAGCGGCGGGGGACCTGGGATTATGGAAGCCGCAAACAAAGGGGCTAAATTAGCCGGTGGTAATTCAATTGGGTTGAATATAAGTATTCCGATGGAGCAATTCGCTAATCAATATATAGACCCAGAATATGTATTTGAGTTTCATTACTTTTTTATGAGAAAATTCTGGTTTATTTATCTTGCTAAAGCCCTTGTAGTTTTCCCTGGAGGTTTTGGTACTCTTGATGAAATGATGGAAGTACTTACTTTATCTCAAACCGATAAAATCAAAAAAAAGATGAAAATTGTTGTGTACGATTCAAAATTCTGGAAAGAAATTATAAACTTCGATGCATTGATTAAACACGGGATGATCAGTAAATCAGATTTGAAATTATTTGATTTTTGCGATACAGTAGATGATGCATTTGTAAGTATAACGGAGCATTTTAAGAAATATTATCTTAATAACGGGAAGCATATATAAAATCGTGTAAAAATAAAAAAACCCTTTTTTCAAAAGGGTTTTTTTGTAAGCTACCTATCTCTGTAACTTTCGCGTGAGGCTCTTCTCTTTGCTTTCATCCTATCCATTCTTTTTTCGATGGACGGCTTTGAATAAAAAGTTCTTTTCTTAAATTCTTTAAGAATTCCAGATCTTTCGTACTTCTTTTTAAACCTCTTAAGAGCCTTATCGATATTCTCGTTCTCTTGAACGTTAATACCTACCAAATTAAATCACCTGCCTTGTGGTATTATTAAAAAATTGTCAATAAAAATATAAATTCCCATGCAATTATCAAAACGTTTTTTAAGGATAAGTTAACTTTTTTAAATCGTGGATTTTAGGCGCTAATTAGGTTTATCATCCGAAAATAGTTGTTTTTCCCCAGTTTGCATTTTAATTGCGAACTTTCCCGGTCGATGTTTAGAAGAATTACAACAGCAGAATCTGTTTTTAAGTAAATTTTTTATACATTGCTGTACATGGCATTCAAATGCACATTCGGGTATTGAATCGATTAATTCAGCAACATTACTTGATCTTTTTGCATTCTTAAGTTCACCGTCTACATAAGCGGTAATCTCTTCCTGAATTTGTTCTGCGATCACTTATTCTTACTCTTAGTTTTTTTTAACTTATCTTCAATAACAAATCCTTTGCTTTTAGCATAATCGTATAATTTTGCGTAAAGCATTTTCCTAGCCCTATGTAGCCTGGAACGAACAGTTCCTATCGGGCAATCAATGAAATCGGCAATCTCTTCATAAGTGAAACCTTCGATATCGCTTAGAATAATTACGGTACGAAAATCTTCTGGGAGTTGTGTAATTGCCGAGGAAATGTCGTCATCCAGTAATCTGCTGAATGCGTCTTCTTCGTAATGCTGTGATTTTACATCTGAAGCTTTAATATTCTCGTAGAAATTTTGAATGTCATCATAATCAACTTTATTCGGTTCTTTACTTATTTTTCTATATTCATTGATATAAGTATTTTTAAGAATTCTAAAAAGCCACGCTTTACAATTAGTTCCTTTTTCAAATTTATCGAAAAAACGAAATGCTTTCAGCATCGTTTCCTGAACAAGGTCGTCTGCTTCGTCTGGATCACCTGTCATACGAATAGCAAAATTATATAGCGTATCCATATGAGGTACGGCTTCTTCTTGAAAATCGGCGTATAGCTGATCCATATTGGTATTCGTTATTTCTACTTCTTTTTCCGGCATTATATCATTTTTGTTAGAGTATTATCAATGTCTAATCTAATTAATTATTAGTCCATTTTGAATAGAAATTTTATTTTTTGTTATATCATGTGCAAATCCATTTATAACAATGAGCTTTATAACATCATTAGATTTAAGAATGAAATTTGCGGGTTGTTGATTTGCTGTTTCAAATATATCAAAATTTTTATTGAGCAGGATATTAATAGGCAATTTAGTCCAACTTTCTAAGTAGTTTTTATCTTCCAATTGAACGGCCAAATATCCTTCGCGGTGCAATTGGGGAAAATCCAGCTTCTCGATCTCGGCACTTGAAAAGAAGGGAGTTGGGTATGTTTTCCCTTTATCGATAGTCATCTCTTTGCAATCTACAATATCATAAGCAGAGTAAACGGAAAGATCACCTATCTCCTCAATTATCCCTTTAAAATAAAAATCAGATCCATTATTTGTAACACGTTTCTCCCTGTTGATGCCTATATCTACTAAATAATCAGAGCCGTTATATTCCATAGTAATATTTTTAAGAAGCAAGTCGAATAATAACTCCCGGTTTTCGGGAATAGAGAAGTATTTGTCTACATTGTGCGACGTATAATTTTTATTTGCAATAGAATTAAAACCTGAAAGTAGAGCAACAAAATTTATCTTTCTTAAAAATTGTTTTTCGGGGTCGTCTTTACATCCCCCCGATTCAATAAGAATGGAACTAGTTCCCCTCATAATAAAATTATCGCCGAATGCTCTTGGTTCAAAATCATCGCTGTACCTAGCTATTTGACCCGGTATTATTTTATTCAATTCCTCAAACATTCCAACAATCACTTTCATAGAATTTTTGCGAGTTTCATTTAATGATTTTGCGTTATTAAAAGGAGGAGCAACAAATGATATTGATGCGGGTTTTCCCGTATAACCTACTGCATAGCCCGTTGTTTGATCGTGAAGATTAAAACCGAAATCGGGTTTTATTTTGTTGCGAAGAGACATTAGAATTTTTGACTCGGGGAAAAACAATTTTTGAGCATCCCTGTTCAAATCTATTCCAAGCGCATTTTGTCTTCTGAATTTTTCCGCCCCGTCTGGGTTGAGCATCGGTATAAAATAAAGCGTAACTTCCGAGAGTAACTTTTCTCTAAATTCATTGTATTTATCGTCGGAAGAAAGGAACCTGAACACGTCGAACAATGCCATTGTTGCTGTTGGTTCATCACCATGCATCTGCGACCATGATAGAATTTTTTTATTACCGGTACCCACTGTTATTAAAAAAATATCTCTCCCTTCGAGGGATTCACCTGCTTTGCTTACGTTGAACAACTTATACTTTTCAAGTTCTTTGATGAGGGGAAGAATTTTCGCATGATTGAACCTTAGTCCTTCAAGACGTGTTTCTTTATAAATATTGTAGTCGTCGAATAATGCCAAAGTCGGTTGGTTGTTTCCCAATCTTAACTCCTTTTGAATAAACACTAATTTAAATAGATGAACTCCATGAATACTGTTCTTAATCAAATATACAAATATTATAGGAGAATACAACATGCCTACTAACACACTTAATTTCGGATCAAAAGCTCCTGAGTTTAAATTACCAGCAGTAAACGGCAATAGATATTCGCTAAGCTCATTTCAAGATAAAGATATTGTTGTAATAATCTTTAGTTGTAATCACTGCCCTTATGTTAAGGCATACGAAGATAGAATAATAGCCATTCAGAAGGATTATGAAGACAATGTTCAGGTAATTGCAATAAATTCGAACGACGCGGATAATTATCCGGATGATTCTTTTGAGAATATGAAACTGAGAGCCGCCGAGAAGGGATTCAACTTTATCTACTTGCGAGATGAAGATCAAACAATCGCAAAAGCTTATGATGCGACACATACACCGGAAATATTTCTTTTCGATAAAAATAGAGAGTTATCGTATCATGGTAAAATTGACGATAACTGGCAGGAACCCCATAATGTTAAAACTCACTATTTACGCGACGCGCTGGATGAATTACTTGAAGGCAAACCGGTTTCAGTGAGAGAAACTTTTTCCATAGGATGCACCATTAAGTGGAAAAAATAATTAGACGATTCTTCCAAAAGTTTCTTCGAACCGGTTAAGTTCTTTCACCGGATCGCGCGAAACGGCAAAACAGTATAACGGATATAAGTTTGAGATCATTTTAATTACATCAAACAAAATCGCGTCAGAGTAAATTTTCTTCCAGCTAGGATTGTTAGTTTTTTGAAGTAAGATATAATTAATCTTTTCAATTCGGCTAAGGTGTTTATCTGCGTTGAATTTTTTCAATACCAGTTCAGGTTCTTTTTCCAAAGTATATAAAGAATATTTGTTGTTCAGTTCATAGCGTTTAAAAACATCCAATATTTCTTTACGGTATTTCACAATGTTTAGATTAAAGAAGAGATTATCATTCCTGGTGTTATTCAAAAATAATCCTACCTGGACACTGTCGGAATCGAAATAGAGATAAAATTCGCTGTCCATTTTAAACCTGCCGAAATGAATAAGGAAATAATTTCTGTAAGGGTCTCCTTTTGCAAAACGCATATCCTTATTAATTCGCATTAAGGTTTGATTGAACTTGGGTTCCGACCTGATGACAGGATTGAGATGGTTAAGAAACGGAGCCAGCTCGGATACAAATGCCTTTGCCGGCTCAACTAAAAATTCCTGATAACGGGATTTATTTTGATAAAACCAGGCGGTACTATTGTTCTTTTTAAGATCTTTTAAGAATTTAAAAAGTTCTTCACTAAATCCATTAAAAGAACTTTCTTTTTCCATTAATACATAATACCGATATTAAGAGAAATGTAAAAATGGTTCAGATTTTTACGGTAGCGGTCAAATAAATTTTCAACGCCGTCACCGAACATTTCGATGATGTAGTATCTTACATTAAGCCCTATCAAGTTACTTTGACTTGAACCGAAGTTAGCTCCGAAACCGATGTAACCTCCGCCGGCATATTGTAGATGTGCTTTTGCAAATGATTTGAAAAATTCATCTTTGTAAGGAGTGGTTAATACCAATGTTGGCCCTATTCCTAAACTGATATAAGGCCGTAAATTGTCGGTTAATATTTCTCTGAATAACCTGTATTGAATTCCTAAATTAACAGGAATTATAAAAACCCTATTCTTTTTACCAACAGTGTATGGGTTTCCCCAGTAATCGTAAAATTCGATTTCTTTTTCATCTTTTGATTCGGATATTGAAAAATCGATAAAACCTGTTAAATCATCTGTAAAATTTTTTCTTAGGAAAGTCCCAAGCCCTAGGCCGCCGTCACCGAACATGACGTCTACACCCCATGTATTTTCAGGGAATTCAATCGGCGGTTTAGCTTCCGCCAATTTCCCGATCTTTTGCGCGTTATTAAATGTAATAGGTATTAACAGCAGCAAAACGAGTGAGTATCTCATTTTGTAATTCCTCTCTAAGTATGTTTTGCACTTAAAATTAATTATAATATATTAAAAATCAATGTGATAATTTTGTGTTGACCGAAATTGGTGTTAAAATTTAATATTTATTCATGCAATAATTTGGTACCTACAGTCACTAACAAAAAAAGTTATGTTTTTGTTCTCTATTTATCAATAGCAGCGGAGTATTAATGGCGCAAAACTTAGAACTCAAAATTAAAATTGATTCGGTTGAAGAGATTACAGCTATTCTCAAAAATCTTATTGCTGAAGACAAGGGCTTATTATATCAAAAGGATATTTATTATAAATTCAACAAAGGATTGCTCAAGCTGCGATGTGTAAATGGTAGATATGAACTAATCAAGTATCTCCGTAATGAAACAGCGGAGCGGCGTTGGAGTAATTATGAATTGCTGAAATTAGAAGGAGCCGATGTTGAAAAATATTTGAGTGAGCTTTTTGAAATAGAAGTTATTGTAGAAAAAGAAAGGCATCTTTATTTATACAAAAATACCCGTATACATCTAGATCATGTAAAAGATCTTGGTAATTATTTGGAGCTTGAAACTATTGTTGTTGAAGGGGAGGATGATGCTGAAGAGAGGTTTGATGAAATTGTCGGATTTCTCAAATTAGGTAAGGAAAATGAAATCAGGGCTTCTTACCGTGATTTAAAGTTGATAAAATGATACTAACAAAAGAAAATACGCAATCAGTTAATATCGATGATTTAATTCATCAAAAAATTTCTTCTGGCAGAGCAAACCAGTTGCTGATTATAGTACCTACAAACCGGAAACTGCGTCGCTTAAAAAAGGAAATTATTTGTTCCACACCCGGTAAAGCGGCGGCTGTAATAAATGTTGAAACAATCGGGACAATAGCCGCCAAACTATTAGAGCAGTCTTACAGGTTTATTCAATTAAGCGAAGCTGCGGCTACAGTTCTTATCAAACAAAGCGCTTCGGAAATTGACTTGAAATACTTTTCAACTTACAAAGGGGAAATTCCTCACGGCACATTAGACAGGGTGAAGAATGTAATCAGCGATTATAAGAAGCACGGCATCACATTTTCCACTCTTCGCAATGAAGCTGAAAAACTTGAAAGAAATGAAAAGTTAAAAGCAGTAGATATTGCCGGGATTTTTGAAGTTTATCTGGCAAAATGTAAAAAACTGAATGCTTTGGAAATTGGGGATATATATAGGGAGGTAGGTAATCTTTCAAGAGATCGATTAAAAAAGAGCTTTAAGAAATTATTCCCCGACGTTGATTTAGTTTTAGCAAACGGGTTTAATGAGTTCACATCTCCCGAAGTTGAAATTCTGGATTTTCTCTCTTATCAAAGAGATATTAAGCTGTATTTAAATTTCGACTACTTTTTATACAATCCTCTAATTTTCTCTCATTTGGATAAGTGCTATGAAAAGCTGGAGAAAAAAGGATTCAACAAAATTGAGGATAAATCCGTACCGGGTAGAGATGATTTCAAAAATTCGGTGAGGGCAAATTTATTTTTAACTAGGAAAGGTGAAAAGGAAAAAAGATTTAACGACAAGATAGTAAAAATTACTGCCGTTAATAGGGAAGAGGAAATTGAGCTAATTGCAAAAGAGATTAAACGGCTAATTTTGGAAGAGAATATTGAACCGAACCGAATTTGTGTTGCGTTCAATTTGATACATGAATATTCTCCATTGATACGAGATAAATTTGCAACCTACGGTATACCTTATAACCTAACAGACAGGATCTCACTTGATAATTCACTCCCAGTAACGGCAATAATTAACTTTCTTGAGATTCTTGAAAGTGATTTCTATTATAAAAATATATTTAGGGCAATAAGCAGCGGGTTCGTAAACCTGGGAAATATTGATTCTACAAATCTTATGAGAGTAGCTTCTGCACTTAAAATTGTTGTTGGCGCAGATAATTGGCAGAATATTATTAAAGACGCAATTCAAAATCTCAAATTTTCCGATGATAACCGGGCTGAATATGAAGCTAAGAAAAAAAGATATAGTAAAGCGCTTGCCGATGTTCAATCAATAAATAAGCTTTTAAAATCTTTCACGGGTAAATTTACCATCCCCGAATTTCTATCGAACCTGGAAAGATTTGCATATGATATAAAAATATTCAACAAACTTCTTGAGAATGCAGAAGGCAAAGAGGAAGAGCACATCAAGGCGGTCTCTACATTTTTTGAGACTGTTACGGAAATATTCAATTTATTAAAACAGCAATATGGCTCGGATAAAAAATTCGGTTTAAAGTTTTATTTGGATCAGTTACGTACCGCTTGCGGGTGGGCTCGTTTTAATGTTAAAGAAAAATCGGAGTATGGTGTTTTGATAACTACTGTTGAGGAAATTCGGGGATTTCAGTTTTCTCATTTATTCATTTCAGGACTATGTGATGGCGATTTCCCTACCCGTTTTAGTCCCGAAATATTTTTCTCCGGTTCTTATGTAAAGCAGGAAATAATACATCAAACGGAAGAAAGATATAAATTTTATCAGTCCCTTTGTTCGTGGGATTTAAAATTGTATCTGAGTCACCCAATAAGCCATTCCGGTAAAGAACTGGTTGAATCAATATTCCTAAAAGATTTTACAGATTATTTTGAAGTTACCCGCATGAGTAGCATTGATTTCGAAAATACAATCTACTCCAAAGAAGAATTTATTGAATATTGCGGTTTATCTGTTAATGAAATGTTCTCAACCTCCAATGTCCAATTGCTGTCTCAAATAGGATTTGATACTGCCGATATTTCTCGCCCAATTCAAGTGGATAAGGTTCGGATCAGCAATCCTTCGGCGGTTACAAGTTATACGGGTTTCATTAATCCGGTGGAAAGTGAATTATCCATGAAAGGTGGACAAAATTATCCCGGGATTGAAGATAGAATTAAAGAACGTATGCCCGAGCAGTTTTCCATTTCACAATTGGAAAGCTATGCTCAGTGTCCTTTCAAATATTTTATAGAACGGATTCTGAAACTTGAATCGTTTGAAGAACCTGTTGAGGAAATTGAATCTGTAGAATTGGGGAGCTTGCTTCACGCGATATTATATAAATTTTATTCCGCACTTCGGGAAAAGGGAATCGTTCTCAATAGTATTCGAGTTGATCAGCATTCGGATGTTGAAAGCCTCTTATTTGATATTGCCCGGCGTGAGATTGAGGGCGCATCATTTCTGGCTCCATTATCTTTTTATGAAAAAGAAAAAATCCTCGGCTTGGCAAGTAATAAAAATGAATCGATACTTCACAAGTTATTTGAAGAGGAAGTAAAAACAAGCGACGGTTACACTCCCAGTTTTTTTGAAGTAGGATTCGGTAAAATTCATAAACAAGATTTAGACAATGTGCTTAGCTCGGAGAACCCTGTGGAATTAAACGGTATAAAACTACGAGGAAAAATTGATCGTGTCGAAATTAACAAGGAAGAAAAAAAAATTAATGTGATTGACTATAAACTAAGCGGTAAGCGTCCAACAATAGATGAATTATGGAAGGGTCTGTCACTCCAGCTGCCTCTTTATCTATACGCAGCTCAAAAGCTGTTTGAAAATAAATATGGAACAAAATATAATTATAACAAAATGTTTATATATTCTCTTAAATATGCGGCATCACAATTCGGTAAAAAAGAAATTACGATATCACAAAAGAAAAAGGACGCCCCGCAGCTTGAAGACCTGATTCACAAATCGCTGGAGGCGACAGTCAATTATGTTGAATCTATTTCAAAAGGGATTTTTCATTTGACCAAATTGGAAAATAATGAAGAGAAAATTTGCCGGTATTGCGATTTTAAGTCAATTTGTAGAATTAAAGAAATAACCTAAATGTCGATTTGCACTATTCGGAGTTGAAAAGATAGACAAAATTTATTAGATTTTGACGTGCCACTGCATGAAGCAGTGGCATATTTTTTTTGCCTTTAATATTTAGGAGAAGATGAGTGTCGAATTTTATCTATCTAAGCAAGGAACGTCTTTTAGAAATTGAAAATGAGCTCAGAGAGCTTAAGACCAACGGCCGTAAACAAATGGCTGAAAGAATTGCCGAAGCAAGATCATATGGTGATTTATCTGAAAATGCTGAATATGATGCCGCCAAAGAAGAACAAGGACTTCTTGAATTAAAGATAAGCAAAATGGAAGAACTCCTTTCCAAAGCTAGAGTTGTTGACCTTTCCTCAATGCCTAGAGATCAAGTTCACATTCTGTCTAAAGTGTCTGTTAAAAACCTGAAAAATTCTTCTACTTATACTTATACTCTTGTATCCCCCGAAGAAGCAGATCTGGAAAAGGGGAAGATTTCAATGTCATCACCTGTTGGTAAAGCTTTAATGGGGAAGAAAGTCGGGGATAAAACCGAAGCAAAAGTGCCTGCCGGGAATATAACTTTTGAGATTTTGAGTATAGATTAAATTGCAAGACGAATCGTACATAAAAATTGCTCTCGAACTAGCTAAAAAAGGGAGAGGCATTATTGGGTCTTCTCCCCTTGCCGGCGTGATTATTGTTAAAGGCAGAAAAATTCTTAGTGCATCTTTCAACGGCAAGAAGCCTGGCTCCGATTGTTTTTTAGATGCAATTAAGGAGGCAAAAGATTCATTGGAAGGAGCGACTCTTTATTCGAATATTGAACCCCCATGTTGGCAAGATAATTTTCAAGAATTATCAAATTTAATAATTGACTCGAAAATTAAAAGAATTGTAGTAGGCAATTATAATCCCGCATACAACGAAGGATGCAGAATATTAAAAGAGCTGAGCACAAGAGGAGTTGAAGTAATTGAAAATGTTCTTTATGATGAATGTGTGGAAGTGAATAAATTCTTTTTCAACTTTATTAATAAAAAGCTCCCTTTCGTTACTTTAAAAATCGCATCAACTCTGGATGGTAAAATTGCCGATAATTACGGGGATTCTAACTGGATTACATCGATTGAATCCAGAAGGTTTGTACACCAGCTTAGATCAGTATTTGATGCCGTTTTAGTAGGAGCTCAGACCGTTAAAGCAGACGATCCCTTACTGGATGTCCGTTTAGTTGAGGGAAGAAATCCTAAAAGAATTATATTCGATTCAAAGCTATCCTTGAGTCTCAATTACAAATTATTTAAGAATAACGAAGAAAGAAATCTTTTTCTGATAACTTCTGAGAATAACAAGAACAAAAAAATAAAATTAAAGCAATTAAGAGAAAAAGGCGTAAAGATCATTTTCGTAAAAGAAGATGCAGACGGAATGCTTAAAATAAAATCGGCCTTAAAAAAATTAGCCAAGGAGAATATAACTTCCGTTCTGGTTGAAGGAGGAGGTAAAATTTTTACCAGTTTTCTAAAGAGCCGGGTATTTGATGAACTGGTTATTTTTTACGCACCTAAAATGCTTGGTAGCGGAATAAGCGCTGTGGGCAATTTGGGAATTGATTCCATTAGAAAAACCATGCGGATGAAACTTAAAAGTGTGGAAATGATTGGGGAGGATGCGGTAGTTAATATTGTTAAAAGATAATTCTCTTCCGAATGAGTTAAACATAGCGATTGTTTGAAGGATGAAAAAGACGGAACAAAAAATTATTAAATTTATCGATTCGCAAAGATTGGTTACAACCGGCGATACGGTTCTTATTGCTTTTAGCGGCGGGCCGGATTCCGTATTCCTACTTAACTTCCTTTATAAATTCAAAAAGAGATTCAAAATTGAAATTGCTGCGTTGCATGTTAATCATATGCTGAGGGGTAAAAACTCTGATAATGATGAAAAATTTTGTGAAAAAATGTGCGTTAGTTTAGGCATACCGTTTTCTTCGGAAAAAGTGGATGTAAAAAAATACGCTTCGGAGAAAAAACTATCAATCGAAGAAGCGGCCCGGAACCTGCGCTACGAAATATTGAAAGAAAAATCACGTATACTAAAATTCAAAAAAATTGCAACCGGGCATAACAGCAATGATAATGCAGAGACCGTACTTCTTAATTTATTTCACGGTACAGGGTTGTCAGGTATTTCAGGCATTCCGATTACACGTGGTAATATTATTCGCCCGATGTTGGTATTAACAAAAGAGGAGATACTAGCTTATCTTCTTGAAAATAATATTCAATATAGAACCGATAAAAGCAACAAGGATGAAAACTTTCAACGGAACTTTATTAGACACCGTATCATCCCATTGATAAAGGAAAATATGAATCCTTCTTTGGAAGATACAATATTCAAATCCACGGCTTCTTTCAAATATGGTGTTCAACTCCTAAATGATCACATAAAAAAAATCATAAAAAAATATGTAATTGAGAAAAATGGAGAAATGGGAATTGATTTGGTTTTGTTGGAAAAGTATCCTGAAGAAATTCTTGGCGACCTTGTAAAAAAAATTATGGAGGATAAATTCGGCTATGCTTTCTCATTTGCGGATTTCTTAAAAATAAAAGGGCTGGTATCAAAACAAACCGGGCGAAAAGAGAAATTATCCGATAATCTTACCGCTTATAGAGAGCGTGATAGAATTCTTATTAGAAAGGAATTTGACGAAATTTTTGCGCCGGTTGAAATCAAATTGGGGGATAATATAAGTTTAGGTGCAAATAATTTATGCATCGAGTCTTATTCTGGAGCATCTAAAAGGTATTCATTATCAAAATTGGATGAAAAAATTTCCGCTGATAATTTGGACAATATTTTTATTTTACGCAGATGGAAATCAGGGGATAGGTTCAAACCACTAGGAATGAAAAATTTTAAAAAGGTATCAGATTTTCTTAATGAACAAAAAATTCCGGCCAGCCAAAAGAAAAATCAACTTATACTTGAAAATAGGAACAATATAGTATGGGTTATTGGTTTAAGAATAGACGACAGATTCAAAATTGGAAGGGAGACTAAAAAAATATGGAGACTTCAGATAAAATGAAAAAAGAAGTTGAAGATGTAATTATGATTGGAGATGAGAAATTTATCCCGATGTTGTCCGAAGAACAAATACAACAAAGGGTTAAAGAAATAGGTGAACAAATCTCGAAAGAGTATAAAGGAAAACTCCCCATCTTCATTGGTGTCTTGAACGGATCGTTTATCTTTTTAAGTGATCTAATAAAAAATATTAATATTAATTGCGAAGTTGATTTTTTCAAACTCTCCAGTTACGGCGATGCAAAAATATCATCCGGGAATGTGAGACTAGTTAAAGAGCTTAATGCCGATATTACCGAACGGCATCTGATTATTGTTGAGGATATCGTAGATTCAGGACTTTCAATTGATTATATAGAAAGATTAATGCAGGACTTCAAACCGGCCAGTATGAAGGTTGTTTCACTTTTAATGAAACCCGACAGTCTCAAATATAATGTTAAAATTGACTATATTGGTTTTGAAATTCCAAGTAAGTTTGTTATTGGATACGGTTTGGATTATGCACAGAAATACAGAAATTTACGTTCAATCTATGTTTTAAGTGAATAAGGAGTAAATAATAAATGTCTTTTAGAGTAATTGAATTGTTTATGGGAGACAGACCATTAAAGAAACCCTCGAAGAAGGGATCAGGTGGACCAAACAAACCGGACGGTGATTTTGATTGGTCGAAAATAATCAAAACAGTCTTTAGCTGGGGTGCAGTAATAATTGCTGCTGTTATCGTAATGCAGTTCATGCGTTCCGGTAATACTGGCACAACTGAGCTTACTTATGATATTTATGAGAATTTATTGAACGAGAATAAAATTATTGATGCAAAAGTTATCAAATCGGACATGAATGATTATACTTTTGAAGGGACACTTGCCCAGGAAGAAAGAATTTTGATTGACGGCAACTACAAACGAGTTACAAAATTTACCGTTATAATTGTTGAGCCTTTGGTAAACGAACAAGTAAAATTGTGGAAAGAAAAGAATGTTAAATTTACCTTTGTTAAGGATTCCAACGAATGGCTTACTGTTCTCTTGGGCTTCATTCCTTGGATATTGATAATCTTTGTCTGGGTTTTGATAATGCGCCGCATGCAAGGGGGCGCCGGGGGATCCAGGGGTATTTTTAATTTCGGTAAGAGCAAAGCCAAACTTATTTCGGAATCTGCAATAAAAGTAACATTTAAAGATGTAGCCGGTGCCGATGAAGCAAAACAGGAATTGGAAGAAGTTATCGAATTTCTAAAAGAACCAACCAAGTTTCAAAAACTTGGCGGTAAAATTCCAAGAGGGGTTTTATTGTTGGGCCCTCCCGGAACTGGTAAAACTTTATTAGCACGTGCTGTTGCCGGGGAAGCCGGTGTTCCTTTCTACTCAATAAGCGGCGCTGATTTTGTGGAAATGTTTGTTGGTGTTGGCGCAAGTCGTGTTCGAGATCTTTTTGAGCAAGGTAAAAAGAATGCTCCGTGTATTATTTTTATCGATGAAATAGATGCGGTTGGGCGTCATAGAGGCGCAGGCCTTGGCGGCGGACACGATGAACGCGAACAGACTCTTAACGCATTATTGGTTGAAATGGACGGGTTTGAACAGAACAGCGGAGTGATAATTATTGCCGCTACCAACCGCCCCGACGTACTGGACCCTGCATTGTTGCGCCCCGGTAGGTTCGATAGGCAAGTTGTGGTTGATAGACCCGACGTTAAAGGAAGAGAAGGAATTCTTAAAGTTCATACAAGGAAAATTCCCCTCGAAACCGATGTAGATTTAAGAGTATTGGCAAAAGGCACCCCAGGCTTAGCAGGCGCTGAGCTGGCAAACCTTGTTAACGAAGCGGCTCTGCTTGCTGCCAGAAAGAATAAGAAAAAAGTTAACATGGAAGATTTCGAGGAATCAAAAGATAAAGTTATGATGGGCATGGAACGTAAGAGTCTTATCATCTCTGAAGAAGAAAAGAAACTTACTGCATATCATGAAATAGGACATGTATTGGTAGCCAGGATGATCCCTGAAGCCGACCCTGTTCATAAAGTTACAATCATTCCGAGGGGGAGAGCGCTTGGTGTTACAACATATCTCCCGGTGGATGAAAAGCATACATATTCAAAAGATTACCTCGAAGCTATGATAACTTATGCATTAGGAGGCCGGGCGGCGGAGAAAATTATGTTTAATCGATTTACTACCGGTGCTGGAAACGATATTGAAAAATCTACAAACATTGCCAGGAAAATGGTTTGCGAATGGGGAATGAGTGATAAACTCGGTCCCCTTAGTTACGGTGCAAAAGAAGAAGAAATATTCTTAGGACGTGAAATCACACGCCACAAAGATTATAGCGAAGCTACCGCTAAATTGATTGATTCCGAAATCAAAAGCGTTGTGGATGGTTGTATGAAACGTGCTGAAAAAATATTAACGGATAATATTGAAATGCTCCATAAACTCTCGCAAGAATTACTTGAAAGAGAAATATTGGACGGTGAAGAAATTGATAAGATTATGAAAGGGGAAGAATTACCTCCACTTAAAAAGAACGGCGGTGAAACAGTTAAAGATGTTGAGGAGGCAAATGTTCCCGACCATGTGCAAAAATTAATAGATGAAAAAAAGAAAAGAGAATCTGAAAATAATCAAAAACAAGCATGACAAATATTGACAACGGAACAATTGATTATAAAGATGAAGTAATTAGAAAATCAATACATCTTTGTTCTCTTTCCATACCGGTTATTTACTATTATATTACAAAGGAATTAGCTTTATCAATACTAATTCCTTTGGCTATTTTATCTCTTGTATTAGACCTTGGAAGATATTTTTTCCCCCCGCTGAAGAAAATATTTTATCCTATCTTCGGATTTTTACTTAGAAAACATGAAAAAGATGAAAATAAAAAAAATCTGAATGGAGCAACATTTGTACTTATTTCGGCTGTAATCGTTGTATTGCTTTTTCCAAAAATATTTGTTGTTACAGGATTCGCTGTTTTGATTGTAGGAGACATTGCCGCTGCATTAATCGGCAGAAAATTCGGGAAACACAAATTTCTTTACAAAAGCCTGGAAGGAACTTCGTCGTTTTTCATTTCATCATTTTTTGTGGTTTTGGTTACACCTAAAATTAGCGGAGATATTTCTGAATACATTATAGGTTTTGTGGCTATCGCCGTAGGCGCTATTGCGGAAAATATTTCTTCCGGTTGGATAGATGATAATTTGACAGTCCCGATTTCAGTTGGGATTGTGATGTGGATTCTATATGCAGTTTTTCTCCCTGAATTAAGCTTAACATTGCCCAATGTACCTATTTAAAATGATTACTATTCCCGAAACTTAAAAGTATCGGCATTGTATAAATGACGTTCATTTAAATAAAATCGAAGATAACTATGAGAAAAAAATCTCTACAACTACTTACCGGCATTTTTGCAATATTATTATTTAACTTTATTCTATCATCATGCGGACCTCAAAAGCCCAAATCGGTTGGCAACGATGATGAAATAATAGTAATTGCCGATTCCCTTCAATATGAAGAATTGGAAGGTACATTGCTTCAGGTTTTCAGTAAAATAATTTACACACCCCAGCCGGAAAAATTATTTGAATTGACCAGAAAGGATCTTAAAGATATCAATTCTATAAAAAGAAGAAAAAATGTCATCTTGATAGCACCTTTCAATTCGGATACACCTGTTGCACATTATATAAAAGGAATGCTCGATTCTACTGTAACAGCGCTTGTTGAAAAGGACAGCATTTTTGTGATGAATAAATATAATCTTTGGGCACAAGAACAACTTGTTATGGTGCTTACATCTCCGACCATTGAGATGCTTAATAAAAATATTCTTAACGATTTCGAAAATCTTCTTTATTATTTTAGAAATATTTCAAATAAAAGATTATACAGCAGCCTATATAACGCTAGATACGAACGGAAAGATGTTGAAGCCCAATTTCTAAGAGATTACGGATGGATAATATATGTTCAGGCCGATTTCCAATTATCCATGAATAAGCCTAACGACAATTTCGTGTGGTTGAGGCGTTCGCCGGGAACCGATATGGAAAGATGGATTTTCATCCATTGGATTGAAAATGCATCTCCTGAATATTTGAACCAGGAATTTATCATTAATGAAAGAAACAAGATTACCGCCAAATATTATAGAACAGCCGACGACGTGAGCTATGTTGAAATTGCAGATGATTATTTGACCACAACAGAAGAAAATTTCCAGGGGAAATATGCTTTGATGACCGAAGGACTCTGGAGAATGAACGATAAAACCATGGGAGGCCCTTTTGTAAACTACACATTCTATGATGAGAATACGCAAAGAATTTATATGTTGGACGGCTCCATTTATGCTCCGAAATTTTATAAAAAGAAATTGATTCAACAACTTGATGTTATATTAAAATCATTCATGACCAAAGCAGAGATGAGCCAGGAAAAGATAGAAGATTTGATGGATGAACTAGACTAGTTTTAATTTTTGGGATGAGTTGAATCTCATCCCATTTTTCTTCTGTACTTTTAAATCTCAATTATTTATTACGCTTCCGTTTTTTAACTCCAAGATTTTATTAATATCATAAAGAGGATTAACAAATATATTATAGATATTAATGACCTCTTAATAATCGCCTTTTCATCCACAAAAGCAAATCTAAGTATATTCTCATTATTCATTGATTTCTGCAAATTTAGAGATCTTTTATTTGTTTCATTATGAATAACTTCCCGGTAATCAATTATCCAATCTAGTTTAAAGCATTTAGAATTATTTCCAGTCCATCTTCAGTACTAACATACCCTCATGCAGCATTTATTGTGATACATGAAGAATAGGCCAAATCAATTGTCGGGAAATAACATGAATATGAATTTCTCCCTTGATGTCCCCCGGCATGGCTGTAATAATAACCATGCACCAACTCTGGCAGCGACAAAAATTAATACACAAATTACATTAAGAATAGCAGCCGACCCTGTTTTTTATTTTCTTCAATTGAGGAGAATTTCTAAAATGACCAGTTCGGAATGTATTTATTTTTTGAAACTGTACAGTATGATTTTAGAATTAACTTTTCGTTTTTTAGTGAGTAACTAATAAGATTAGTAATTCTTAAATCTTCCGTAACTGAATATATCCATCTCCGTTATTCTTACAGTAAGACTTATTTTCAATTTTTCAATAGATACCGGGAAATGCTCTATTAAAAAATTTAAGCAAAGATCCGAAAGCATTTTTTTCATCTCGTCATCTCTTCCGCTAAGAATGGCAAGGTTTAGCGCTACGAATCCGCGTGCAGGATCGCCGTCCCCCATAACAAAATCATCGTGCACAATGATTCGGCTTTTAATATCATTTATTGAAAAGAGCCCTTTGTTGGCAAGGGTATTGTTAAGTGAAGTCAATAATTCTTTCTTTTCAGGCTTATCGATAATATTGCCTGAGTATTCTAAAGTGCAATGCGGCATAAAATTATTCCTCAATTATTATTTATTTTTTGTGCGAATCTAACATTCTTAATTAGCTTTTTGGAAATTACAGTAACTTACATCTGTTTTGATAAAAAGTTTCAAAATTTTACATTTTACCGCAATAAGCTTTGTTTTTACAGTATCTTTTTATAAGTCTCAGGAATTCTGTAACCGGGGAAATCGTTTTTCAATTTATTAATATAAAGTTTCGCGCGCTCCGGTTTATTGTATTTCATTTCATATACTGCGCGGTTCATAAGCATGGTGGAAACAATTCTTTTTATCAGATCTGTATATGCGTTGGAAAATCCCGTGTACCGGATTTTAAAATCTGGATCCGGGGCAGGAATATATTCATCGCCACGTGCAACTTTAAACAAGAATAAATGGGGAACAATAGTATAACCGGGGGGAAGAGAAAACTCTCCGCGGCGCATTTCGTTTTCAACTAATTCCAACCCTATATAATATTCACGCTCTTCAATATTTTTTGATATCATATTTGTCATAATCTGTCTGTAGAAATTTTCCAATAAATTCGGACTGAAATTCTCACCCCTTTCAAACAGTTTAACCGCATCTAAGAAATTACTAATTTCAGTCTGCATATTTTTAACAACCTCAGGGGAGTTGTTTCTCAATTGGTCATAATACCATGATCTGCGGAGTAATTCCTTATCAATAACAGCAGCATCTTTCCTATAATTTTCAACAAACTGGAAATAGTATGCTGGAGAAATAAACGTATCCCATTGATAACTAAATATAACTGAGTTTTCCCCTGTCGAATTTAATATTGCTTTTGAATAATCCTCATAAATATAAATGCCGCTTTTGTTAACTTTCCCAAAATTTAGAATGAATTGAATCATTAGTAACAGAAATAGAAAACCCGGGAAAATAAACCTTCCTATACCTCCTGAACCTATTAATTGAAACAAATAAAAAATTCCGTATAATGAAAAAAAGGAGAGTGAAATAAACGCCAGCAGAAAATAGGAATCTATATCGTTAATATCATAATTGATCGAATAGAATAATGTGGATAAAAAAGTAATTATCAAAAAGTAAAATATATTTTTTGCAAATTTGAAAGAGACGACAACGCCTACCACAATGAATATCAAACCGGCAAAAGCAAACTCACCCGGTAGATTTTTTATGAAATAGAGAAGCTGCTTAAAAGCCGAATCGAATGATGAAAATATCCAAACATGGTATTGCTTACCGCTGAAATGTCTCCAGAACCGTTCGAAGTCAACCGGGTTGCCCCAATTTAACACCGGTGATTGTGAAGCTCTTATCGGAAGGTATGAATAAAATAATGCAAGTAAAGGAAAGAAGATGGTCAGCATCAAACCGATTTTTTTGAATGCATTGAAATTGAATTTTTCCTTAACAAAATAAAGGTAGGCAATACCCGGTATAATAAGAAGTGTAGTCATGTGATTTGAAAATCCCAGTGCAAGAATTAACGAAAGAGACAACCAACCTTTAACTGTTTTATCTTCTTTTGAAAAATAAATTCTCAACAAAAGGAAAATTGTACAACTCATTAGTAAAATGTGAAGTGAGTAAACCTCAACAGAAGTGCTCTGCAGCCAAAATGTTTTACTGAATGCAAGGATAAATCCGGCTACAACCGAACTACCGATTTTGACAAATTCGGACAAATCAATTGTTCTTTTTGTATGATTAATTTTTTGTCTTTGTTTTCCATTACCTGATTTATCGGATTGTACAAGAGAATTATCCAAAATTAATTTTGAAGATTTTATAAAAAAGGATACACCAAAACTTGTAAACAAAGCGGTGAGTAGATTGGACACCATAATTTTTGAGATGGGTAAAGGAAGCAATAAAAATAAATACCCGGTTAATGTGAACAACGGATAACCTGTTGGATGAGCAATTCCGAGTGTCGCTTGAACAGCGGCCAGCTCCCCCGAGTCAATCTCCACTACGGATGGGGCTAGTGTAAATATATAAGTAATGAAAATTATCAATCCGGTTATGCATGCATAATACTTTTTGATGATTTCCAATTTTATTCACTCCAAAATTTTTCTATAATTTTTGAACTGCTGATAAGAATATTATTAATAACACATTTTATGTTTTTGTTCTTCGGGAATTTCAAGTAGTCATCCAGCAGGTTGAGTTTTAGAATATCCCCCGGCAAAACCGAACTTTCACTTGCAAGCGTATTCTGAACGACTAACTTAACATTCCGCAAAATCATATAATTATCTGTAAGTTTGTTTAAATCATTTGCGGAATTACAATTTTTAATCAGGTAGAGAATTTTTTTTGATACATTTTTACCCAGACAGTTTTTATAATTTTTCGGATCAACAAGTATCAAACTATCTGTAAGAAAATCGATATGTCGTAATCCCCCAGGTGATTTTTTAATATTAATTTCATTAGAGTATGCTGATGCTTCTTGTTTCAAAATATTTTTGTGCATCTCAATAATCTCAGTTTGTATTTTCTTCTTTTTTATGCACGCCAAAGATTTAATAATATTTTTTTTGAAGTCATTAAACAAGTCTTTGTCACCCGCAACAAACCTAAGTTTAAGAAGCGATTGAAATTCCCACACCCTGGCACGGGCCGATAAATAATCAGCATAGCTGTTTATATCCCAGGCAAGAGGAGAATTATTTCCTTCGGGTCGAAGACGTGCATCTACTTTGAACGGTTTTAACTCAGATTGCAGCTTAAGGAATATTCTTTGAAAATCATTTTGAATGTTGATCTCCGCATTGGGAAGACCAGAGATGAAAAGTAAATCTATATCGGATGCAAAAGACATTTCTTTGGTTCCGAAACTTCCGACTCCACCAACAAAAAATTTATATGGAAGTTTCTCCGAGCCGATTATTGATCTTGCTTTAGTCTCGATACACTCGCTTAATAATTTTGAAAATTTATCTTGTGAAATTAATTTCAAAGTAAATTGTATTGTAAGAATAAATACAATCTGATTTAACTGCATTATATTGAATAACTCATATATGTTTCTTGAAAAGACTTTTCGTGTAATAAAAAGTTCAGAGCTAAAACGATCTGTAGAGAGTTCATCAACTGCCCTCTGTGAAAATTCACAAATAAAAAGGAAATCATAAAAGAATTTTGTGTTGGTGAATTCGGAATACCACATCGATGGGAAATTTATATTGCGGATGATTTTCGCGAAGTTTTCCAGAATCAAATCAGCTTGCGATGTTTTTACCAAATATGAAATTAAATTACCCTCTATTTTATTAAAGCTGTTGCTTGTTTTTGCATCAAACTTTTTTTGTTCAAAAATCCCGGTGCCGCTTTGCAAATATCTGTAGTTTTTTATTCCTCTTTTATGATCAGCAAAATTTATTCCATCAAAAATAATAGTCAGATTCGACTTATTATTTATCCCCGGTTTTGTGATCGAATCGTAAATTTTTTTAATATTTACTTGGCAGAACGATACTTTATTTTGAAAGTCTCGAATGGTTCCAAAACCCAAGTATTTTGAAAGCTGCAACGGGAGATCGCCGACGGCTGGAATTGTATGAGTTTGACGATCATTCATTAATTGAAGATAATGCTCAATCTTTCTATAGAATGTATATGCATTAACCAGGGTATCGGATTCCTGCTTATTTAGCAATCCGTTTTTTCCAAGTAACTTTATTGCACAAAGAGTATTCCTGTTTTGCAGTTCCTCAATTTTACCCCCGTTAAGTAACTGCAGTGCTTGAACAGAAAATTCAATATCTCTTATTCCCCCCGAAAATAATTTTATATTTTCATTTTCACCGCTTCTCCTTTCCATATCATTTTTCATTTTTCTAATCTGTTCAAGAGGGCTTGTTAAAAATGAAGAGGGATAAACAAACGGTTTCAGCATATTAAAAAATTTTTCGAATAGTTTTCTATTCCCTCCGATAAAACCTAGCTTGATAAGCATTTGCCTTTCCCAGTTTTCCCCCCTCGCTTCATAATATTTCAGATAATCATATAATGATCTAGCCAGCGGCGAATGTTCGCCGTCGGGGCGAAGTCTAAAATCAACCCGGTAGAGATAACCATTGCTTGTAATTTCAGAACAAGATTTGACGAACAATTGAATTGTTTCTATAATCAACCGGTGAAAATCAAGGTTCTCTTTGATTTTTCTATTTTTATCGTAAAAGATTATCAAGTCAATATCGGAACTGTAATTTAATTCGGAACCCCCAAGCTTTCCCAATGAAGCGAGCGTATATTTTGAGCCGACTCTTACAGTTCCATTTTTCAATTTTAATTCATTGTAGCAAAGACTAAAAAGCTGTGCACAGATGGACTTTGCCAGGATAGAAATATAATGCGTGGTTGTATTCAGTTCGTCGTAACCAAGAATGTCCCGTAATCCTATTTTAAGTGTAATCCTTCTTTTGTAATTCCTTAAGAAATTTATTTTTGTTACAAATAATTTATAACCACACAAACCTTTCGAAATTTCGCTAACTAAATAATCCTCGGTCAATTCGCTTTTTAGATATTCAATATTGAGCACCTGGTATAAGTAGCCCGGATTCCTTACAACGATATCTGTCAGGTAATTACTATTTGCGGCGATTGCCGTTAATATTTCGATGTGAGCCGGATATCTTAAACAATCGTCTAAGAAAGATATTCTATCAATATTTGCAGAGATAATTCGAATTAAATTTGCTTCTGACGTGTTTGTAAAGTAATACTGATCCGCCTCGCGGCTGAAATTGTCAATCAGAAGATCCAATTGTTCAGTGGAGAAGTGTCCTGCAGAAAACATGACAATGTTTCTAATAAAGTCATTAGAAAAATTATATTTTAGTTTCTTTGTCAAATAGATAAATATTGAATTTCGATTGAATCATTTTATTAATTAAAAATGCGAGATTTCATTTGCCTCACACATAAAATACTAAAATCATGTTAAATTCTCCTGCTATCATTTTAAAAACAATAACCGGAAAATTATCGTGAAACATAAAATGAAATTTATAGTTTAAGTGAATAAACCGGTAAAAATAAGTGATAAACATGTCAAATTGCATTTCAAAAAGGCATTGGTTAACTTTATTATCCTGAAAAAGAGGAGAATTTGATGTTTGATTCATTGTTAAAAAAGATATTTGGCGATAAAAACACTAAAACATTAAAAGATATGTGGCCATTAGTTGATGAAATAAACAGCCATTATGAAGAAGTTAAAAAGTTATCCGATGAAGAGCTTCGTGCAAAAACCCTAGAGTTCAAGCAAAAAATTCAAGATGAAACTGCCGAGCTTAGAAATGAACTTGATGCATTAAAAGCAAAATTACGCGATGATAAATTAGAAGAAGATAAACATGAAATCTATGAAAGAGTTGAAAAGTTAGAACCACAGTTGAATGAAGAATTTAAAAGAATTCTTGACGAAATACTTCCGGAAGCTTTTGCGGTTGTCAAATCTACTTGTGAAAGATTAGTCGGCAAATCATGGGATGCAGCGGGCAATAAAATAAAATGGGATATGGTTCCATACGACGTTCAACTGATCGGTGGTATTGTTCTTCACCAGGGCAGAATTGCAGAGATGGCAACCGGCGAAGGTAAAACTTTGGTTGCTACAATGCCTATCTATTTAAATGCACTAACCGGGCGGGGTGTTCATATCATTACCGTTAACGATTATCTTGCACAACGCGACAGCGAATGGATGGGGGAAATATTTAAATTTCATAACCTTTCGGTAGGATGTATTCTCAACACAATGGCTCCTGAAGAACGCGCTGAAGTTTACGCCATGGATATCACTTACGGGACCAATAATGAATTCGGTTTTGATTATCTCCGCGATAACATGGCGATCTCAAAAGCTAATTGTGTTCAGAGAGGTCACAATTACGCAATTGTTGATGAGGTAGACTCCGTACTTATAGACGAAGCAAGAACTCCCTTGATTATTTCGGGACCGGTGGGCTCAACCGAACATAAATTTTATGATATGAAACCGCGGGTAGAACGATTATTTCGCAAACAAGCAGCTCTTGTGGCAAATATTGTTCAAGAAGCCGAAAGTTTATTGAAATCTGAAGACGGCAAAGAAGCTTACCGCGCAGGTGTTTTATTGTTAAGAGCACATCGCGGATTTCCTAAAAATAAAAGATTGTTGAAAGTTCTTAGCGAACCTGATAATAAGAAATTATTGCAGCAGACCGAGTTGGAATACTTACGTGAAAATGCTAAGCGCATGCCCGAGATTGACGAAGAATTATATTTTGCAATTGAAGAGAGAAACCATTCAATCGATCTAACCGAAAAGGGAAGAGAAGAATTAGCAGTCGGATCCCCTGAAGGGAAAGAATTTTTCGTCCTCCCCGATTTAGGTACCGAAATCAGTAAATTTGAAAATGATTCTTCTGTATCAATGGAAGATCGTCTTAGAAGAAAAGACGAACTTTATAAATTATACGGTGAAAGAAGCGACCGTATTCATACGTTAAACCAATTACTGAAAGCATACAGTTTATTTGAAAAAGACGTTGAGTATGTAATCACAGATGACGGTAAGGTAGCTATTGTTGATGAATTTACAGGACGTGTACTTCCCGGAAGACGATATTCCGACGGTTTACATCAGGCAATTGAAGCAAAAGAAAACGTGAAAGTTGAACGGGATACACAGACACTCGCTACCATCACTCTTCAAAATTATTTCCGCTTGTATAAAAAACTTGCCGGTATGACAGGTACTGCGGAAACTGAAGAAGGAGAATTTTTTGAAATCTACGGTTTGGAAGTCAATGTAATTCCTACCAACAAACCTATTGCTCGCATAGATGAAAACGATGCAATCTATAGAACTAAAAGAGAAAAATTAAATGCGATCATAGAAAAAATTAAAGAGCTTAAAGAAGAAAAAAGACCGGTGCTTGTAGGTACAACCAGCGTAGAACTTTCCGAAACAATAAGTAGGATGCTCAAACGGCAAGGTTTGCAGCATAATGTATTGAATGCAAAACAGCACCAACGTGAAGCAGAAATTGTTGCATTTGCGGGTCAACCGGGGGCTGTAACTATTGCAACTAACATGGCAGGCCGCGGTACTGATATTAAGCTCGGTGCAGGTATTGTTGATCTCGGAGGTCTTTACATTCTTGGTACTGAAAGACATGAGTCTAGACGAATAGACAGGCAGTTAAGAGGACGTGCCGGTAGGCAAGGAGATCCCGGAACTTCCAAGTTTTATATCTCATTGGAAGACGACTTGATGAGACTTTTCGGAAGCGATAGGATTGCAAACGTTATGAGCCGATTGGGAATTGAAGAGGGTGAAGTTATTGAAGCTCCCCTTATTACAAAATCGGTTGAACGCGCTCAAAAGAAAGTTGAAGAAAATAACTTTTCCATAAGAAAAAGACTTCTTGAATTTGACAACGTGATGAATCAGCAAAGAGAAGTTATCTATGCCAAGAGGCGACAGGCGTTGGAAGGTGAACGACTAAAAGGGGAAATTTTTGATTACCTTGACGAATATGTGGAAAGTGTACTGGAAAAATATTATGATGATGCTTTGATAGAAAATATTCAAGAAGAAATTTTGCAGAATTTGCTTGTTGAAATTAAGATCGATCATGAAACTTTCGAAAAAGTAGGAAGAAACGGTTTAAAGAATGCTATCATTGAAGGAGCTTCAAATTTCTATACAAGGAAAGAAGGAATGCTTGGCTCCGAGTTGATGGCCCGTTTGGAAAGATATGCAGTACTCAGCGTACTTGATGATAAATGGAAAGAACATTTACGTGAAATGGATGACTTGAAAGAAGGTATCGGTCTTCGTGCATACGGACAAAAAGATCCCCTCCTCGAGTACAAAGGAGAATCATTCAACTTATTTCTCACGTTATTAAATCAGATTCGTGATGAGATTGTTTCTTTCTGTTTCAAGTTTTTCCCTCAAGCACCAGAAGAAATAAAACAAAGAACCGATAGAGGACCTCAAAGAATAACTACTATTAAAGATGATGTTGCAAACCTCGGATTTAAAGCCGGTGGACAAGAAGATGAAGGGGCGCGGCGTGGTAAACAGAAACCTATTAAAGTTAAAGAAAGAGTCGGGCGCAACGATCCATGCCCGTGTGGAAGCGGTAAAAAATACAAACAATGCCACGGTAAGATTTCTTAGCGAGGGTTAGATGAAAAAAATAGAAGCGATTATTCGCCCGTTTAAACTGGATGAAGTAAAAGAAGCTCTTTTAGAAGAAGGTATTAAAGGGCTTACAATATCCGAGGTGCGAGGTTACGGTAGGCAAAAAGGACACAAGGAAGTTTACCGTGGAAGCGAGTACCAGATCGAATTCGTACCTAAAATTAAAATCGAGGTAGTTGTTGAGAATAATCTTGCTGAAAAAGTTATCGATGCAATTTTGAGAACAGCAAAAACCGGACAAGTTGGTGACGGCAAAATATTCGTGTCAGATATTAAAGACGTAATTCGTATCCGTACCGATGAATCGGGCAAAGAAGCTTTGTAAACAATTTGTGAATTAAATATATGCTTAAACGAAATCCTTTAGCGCACGTTGCTGTAAAATATTTTCTTCCCGCCATTTTGATATTTTTAATTTCCGGCTGCAGCCTCTGGCGGAATTTCACTACATATTTTAACACATATTATAACGCAAAAACACTTTTTGAAGAAGTGGAACTGGAAATTTTTACAACCCCGAAAGAGTTATTCGGTTTTAAAGAATTCAAAGTTTCTCAAAAGCTGAATGAATCTTTAGAGAAAGTTATTGAAAAATGTTCAAAGATTATGCAGTATGAAACTGAATCGGCTTTTTTTGATGATGCGCTTTATATTACAGGAAAAGCATTTTATTATCAACAAAACTATTCCAAAGCTTTGCGCAAGTTCGTGGAATTATCGGCATTGGATGAGAGCGATTATTTTTTGGAAAACAAACTATGGATTGGAAAAACCAGGTTCCAATTAAGAGAATATAACGAAGCTTATGATTTACTTGAAGAAGTTAAGGTTGAAGCTCTCGATGAAGACCGGGAAGATATTTTTACGGATGCTTACATTAAACAGATTAGCTACCTTATATTTGAAGAAGAATATTTTGATGCAATAACACAAGCCGAAAAATTCGCAGCCGTTAGCCGTTCGGATGAATTAAAGGCTGAAATTTTTTATGAACTTGGGAAACTATATCTCAAATTGGATGACCTGGAAAACGCTGCAAGAGTATTCAACTCTGTATCGGATTATTCACCAAAATTCGATATTGAATTCAGCAGCAAGTTTGAATATGCGAAAATTGAAAAGCGAGAAGGAAATATTGACGAAAGTTTGGAGCTGTTTGAAAAACTAAGAAATGAAAATAAATTTGCAGACAGCCTTGGAATTGTTGAATTGGAGATAGCCGATATTTACCTGGCTAAGGATGATGTTGAAAGAGCATACAACCATCTTACCTATATTGACACTACTTTTATCCAAGACCCCAGCGGGGGTATTGCAAAATTCAGAAGAGCTGAAATTGTTGAAAGAATTTTTATGGATTATGATTCAGCTTTTGTGTTATACAACGGTGTTTTAGATACAAAGGCTCCGAAGTCAATTAAGGATGAAGCAAAGGAGATGTTCCGAATTATTGATAAGTATCATCTTTATCATCGCAATATTCATGAGAATAAAAGGCTGCTATCATACATAGAAAACCCGAGCCTGTTTGTAAGAGATTCTATTGCATATGAAGAATATCTTGAACAAAGATTTATTAGAGCCGATTCAATTAAAAATGCTGAGCAGACAACGCGTCAAATGATGGCAAATTTGGGCACTACTCCCACTAATACTAACCAAACCGGGGTGTCGGAAGATGGCACTAGACCCGGTGAATGGATGACGGTAAAAAATTCGGGAAAAGATAATGAAGAAATTATGTATGCTCCGCCAAAACCGACTATCTCAGCCGATTCAGTTCAGAAATTAAATGCCAAAGAATATTATGATTTGGGGAACCTCTTCTTTACCGATATGGATGTTCCCGATTCGGCTAATTATTATTATGATAAAGTTCTTAATGAGTATCCTAATAACCATCATTATGCCAGGGCGTTATACGCAAAAGGGACCTATTATTTAGCTAAAAAGGATAAACCGACTGCGGATAGTCTATTTCAAATTATATTTGATAATTATCCGAATGAAAAAGTTTTTACAGAAGCCGCAAAACAGTTGGGTAAATTCAAGACAGCAAACGCATCCGATCCGGCATACCCTCTTTTCATAGAAGCTGAAAAAAAATATTATGATTCGCAGGTTGATTCGGCTTTAGCGGGATATACACTTATTTATAGGAAATACTCGGAATCTCCATTAGCCCCCAAAGCATTATTGGCAATTGGGTTTATATTGGAAAACGATTTCCAAAACTCTGATTCGGCTGTCGTAATGTATGATACCCTGATTGCAAATTACGGCGATTCACAGTACGCTCGTAATGTTTTCCAAAGAGTAAGTACTTTTAAAATTGAGAAAGCCAAAATTGAAACGGAGAAAGCCAGGGAAGCGGCGAAAATAGAGATAGAAAAAGCAGCAGCCCTTCAAGCAGCAAAAAATGTTAAAACCGATCCAAATGTTTCTGCAAAAAAAACAGCCGCTGCCGAGGAACAAATTAAACAGAATACCCGGGAAATTAAAACAATTCAACAAGCAGATTCGTCCGCTCCGGCTGTATTATTGAAAGATCGGGTAAATCAAATAAGTTCAGGTGTTGGGACAATACCGGGAATTGATACTACACATATTAAAAGAGACAGTACTTTCATAGAAGAATAATTACCTTAATTCTTTTTATGAATTATTATAAATCGTTCTATGAATCAAAAAAAGCTTTTAAAAATTATTGAAGGCGGAGAAGGAATAAATGTCGAATTTAAACAAAGATTTTCCTCCTTCGAAAAGATTTCGAAAGAGCTTCTCGCTTTTGCCAATACCCGCGGAGGTTATTTAATTGTAGGTATTGATGATGATAAATCGGTTTACGGAGTTGATAGTGAAAAAAGCGTTGCCGAATTGATAAAAGAATCTGCCGAAAAATATTGTGAACCACCGCTCAAGTATAAAATAGAGTATTTTGATATTGATAATAAAGAAGTAGTTGTTGTTTATACTCCCGAATCCTCTTCAAAACCTCACCGTATGCAGGATTATGTTGATCATCTTGACCCCAACACTGCCGAAGTTTATGTGAGAGTTAATGATAAAAGCGTATTAGCCAGTAAAGAAATGATTAAAATACTCCAGGCAGCCAGCGAGGAAAAGTCTCTTACAAACTATGTTGTAGGTAAAGAAGAAAAAATTGTTTTCGACTATCTTGATGAGAATGAAACCATAACAGTGAAAGAATTGAGTAAGCACGCGAACATATCGGGAAGAAGAGCATCCCGTACATTAATAAAGCTTGTACGCGCAGGGCTGCTTATTATTCATACTAAGAGCAACGGGGAAGATTTTTTTACATACTTCGGTTAGAGCCTAAGGAATTTATGTGTCGAATACTCTTCGCATTTCGAATATAGAAATTCCATATGCTACCGCTACATTCAAAGATTGTTTTATCCCAAACTGGGGAATCTCCAAAGACATATCGCAAAGCTCAATCAGCTCATCGGAAACGCCCGTAATTTCATTTCCAATTATTAGACAAAGAGGGAAATCCTTTTTCGTAACTGAATAGTGGGGGAGGCTGGAATCGGTTAATTCCAATGCGCAGATCTTAATTCCCCCGGCTTTTAATTTCCGGATAACTTCCACCGGGTCTTTAACGAATTCCCATGCAACGCTATCTTGTGAGCCGAGGGCTGTTTTAAGTACTTCCTTTTTCGGTGGGTGAGGTGTGTAGCCGCAAAGATATAACTTTTCTATCATCGCCCCGTCCGAAGTACGGAATATCGAACCTACATTGTAACTGCTCCGGATACTATTCACCAGAACATAAACCGGAAGTTTCTTTACTTTACTCAGGGTATCTAAAGTGCTTCTATTTTCCGAAATTTCTGCATGCTTAAGTTTGCGCATTAGTTTCTTTATTTTCTAATAATTGAAAAATGTGTACCGAAAATAATAAAAATTATCATTCCTTGTCTCTGCGATTTTTATCAAATTAACGGAAAGATTTTTTCTAAAATTAATGTAACAAACATGGCATTAGCCTCGTCAAAAGAAGCGTTAACGGGAATAATTTAAGGTATGTTATGCTGAAAAACTATTTTAAAATTGCACTTAGAAATCTGCTTAAGTATAAAGGATTCTCCTTTATCAATATTACCGGTTTGGCAATCGGTATTGCTTGCTGTATTTTGATTCTTCTGTTTGTTCAGAATGAACTCAGCTATGACAAACATTTCAAGAATTCGGAACGAATCTACCGTATGACTCTTGACGGTAAACTTGGCGAGAATGAATTTTTACTTGCGGTTTCGGCATCGCCGCTGGCTGAAACGCTTCTTCGTGAATTCCCTGAAGTTGAAAACGCTACAAGAATCTTTAGAGGGGGATTTCCTGTAATTAGATACAAAGATAAAGTTTTTAGCGAAGAAAGATATTTCTGGGCAGATTCAAACTTTTTCGACGTATTCCAAATGTCATTTATTTATGGTGATCCAAGAACTGCATTAAACGACCCTACAACGGTTGTTATTACGGAATCGACGGCAAAGAAATATTTCGGTGACGAAAACCCCATGGGAAAATATATCAACTCGGATAATCGAAATGATTATTTAATTACCGGAGTTATAAAAGATATTCCCGAAAATTCACATTTCCATTTTGATTTTCTGGGATCTCTAAGCAGGTATCCCGGATTAAGTCAAAACCAAAGTTTCTTGGGGAATAATGTTTATACATATATCTTGCTGAAAGATAAAGATAATGAAGATATTCTAAGTGCTAAACTTCCCGAAGGGTTGAAAAAATATTTGGCTCCGCAAGTTTTGCAGGCAACCGGTATGTCATGGGAAGATCACTTGAAAATCGGCACACGCTATGCATATTTGCTTCAACCGATAGAGGATATTCATCTGTATTCACATCTTGATTATGAACTGGAACCCAACAGCGATATTTCATATGTATATTTCTTCACTATTATAGCTCTTCTGATATTGGGAATAGCATGTATTAATTTTATGAATTTATCTACTGCGAGATCATCTGGCAGAGCCAAAGAAGTGGGAATCAGGAAAACGGTCGGCTCAAATTTAAATCAACTGGTAACGCAATTTTTGGCCGAATCGATTGTAATGAGTTTGATTGCGGTTATTATTGCAGTTATAATTGTTCAACTTTTACTGCCTACCTTTAACCAACTTGCGGGGAAAGAATTAGACATAAATTATTTCGGAAGTTTATGGGCGATACCCTCGTTAATTATTTTTGCGATTGTTGTAGGTGTTTTAGCAGGGAGTTACCCGGCATTTTTTCTTGCATCATTCAAACCTGTTGCCGTACTCGGGGGTAATATTAAACGGGGAGCTAAAGGAAAAATTTTAAGAAGCGGGCTGGTTATTCTGCAATTTTCAGTTTCGATCATTTTATTCATCGGCACTTTTATTATCGGCGACCAAATTCGATTTGTACAAAATAAGAATCTCGGTTTCAATAAAGATGAGCTGATGATTGTTCATAAGACAGATGACATAGGAAGATTCATGGAATCTTTTAAGAATGATTTGAGCAGTAATCCAGGCGTTGTAAGTGTAAGTAATTTAGGCAATTTGCCGGGTACGGTTTTTGGGAGCAACGCATTTACAACAAAAGGAGGTTCAGGTGAAGATACGCGGGTTATCATGACTATGTTCGCCGATTATGATTTTGCCGAAACTTTCCAATTAGAAATGGCGGAAGGGAGATTTTATTCACGTGATAGAATGGTTGATACCGTAAACTCTGTTGTGATAAATGAAGAGGCGGCAAAGGTATTCAGATTGGAGAAACCGTATGTAGGGAGGCAGATTGTAAGGATGGGGGACACACAGGCTAATTCGCAAGTTTTGGACGTAATCGGTGTGGTCAAAAATTTCAATTACGAATCTCTGCATAATGAAATTAGGCCTCTTGCAATCGGTCTTTTCAGATCGAATGGATTCGGAAGATATGTAGCGGTTCGCGTCAATACTAAAGATATCCAAAGCACACTAAAAAATATTGAAAACTCATGGACAAAGTATGCCGGTAACCAATCGTTCGAATACACATTTTTTGATGATGATTTTGCCAAACTCTATGCAAGCGAAGAAAGAACCGGGAGATTATTTACCGCATTTTCAGTCTTGGCCATTTTCATCGCATGTTTGGGATTATTCGGGCTTGCAGCTTTTACTGCCGAGCAGAGGACCAAAGAAATCGGGATAAGAAAAGCATTGGGCGCCAACATTAGTACAATACTTCTTCTTCTTACTAAAGAATTTACAAAGTGGGTTTTGATTTCGAATTTGATTGCATGGCCAATAGCATATTACGTGATGAATAATTGGCTGGAAGATTTTGCCTATAGGATTGATATCAGTTTATGGACATTTATTATAGCCGGTATTGCTGCACTTGTTATATCGATTGTTACCGTAAGTTCACAAGCATTTAAAGCGGCTATTGCCGACCCGGTCAAATCGTTAAGATATGAATAGTGGATAATAAATTTGGTTAACGGGAAATGAAATTGGCTTTCTCACAAGGCTCCGTGTCATCACGATCCCGGCGAAAGTTGGGAGAAGTGATCTTATTTTTGAAATAAATTCAAGAGGTTGCTTCGTTTTCCGAAAGCGTTCGGGATTCTCGCAATAAAAATTTTCCGACTTCTGAGACAGCCTTTTCATTTTTATTACATCTCCTTTTCATCTTGTTTGATGAAGTAATCGTTCGGTACTATATCGGCAATTCTATCATATGCCCAGTAGCCGAATTTTTGTATCATGAAATCATCGAAGTATCTGCCGTTAATGTCGATTGTTACCGTGTCGGCGTGAAGCAATATCCATGATTCCTGCACGTCGGCTTTCCGGTCTAAATTCATTAGAGTAAGGTAATTATCTTCCTCTATCTCGTTGTAATAAATAACTTCGAGATAATTTTCGAAATTAAGATTTAATTCGGTCTCATTTTCCTCAGGCGATAGAGTAAATTTTTCTTCTACGTATTTGGTGAACTTCGCTACATTTGAAGTAATGGTTCTTTTTATTTGGTTGTTTACTTCAAATCCATTTTCGGCGAAGAAATCATCGTCGTAGGAACTTACAGTTGACCTATTGTTAGCGAAATAATTTTCGCAAATAAGCGTTAAGAAATGTCTGAGTGAGCCGTTATAGGCTTTTACCCTATTTGCCTCGAACTCTATTCGCTGTTGTTCCGATTTCGGAGTTATCTCTTCGAATACCGGAATGCCAGTGTATTTAACGTAATCAAAGGCATACTCGAAATACTCCAGAAAATAAATAATTTTATAACCCAGGGCTTCGTTTATTATTTCCAAAGGGAGGTCGCTTGATGCCGTAAAAGAGCCGTCCCATTCCGTCTCGAAGTTTAGAAAAAAGGGATTTAGGATTTTTGTCTTTGCGGCATTTTCGGTTTGACCGATAAACTCTTTCACGAAAATTTTGTAATTGTCATTCCATTCGTCATCTTTAGTATCTTTTACTATTACCTCATCAAGGTTATAAGGAACAGGTTGGAGATAAATATCATATTTCAAAACCGTTGGGTTGATAATTCTTATCCTTTTTGTTTGAGCTCGGTAACCCACATGCGAAAATACGAGTTCGTATGAACCGTTTCCCAAAATCGGAAAGTTAAAGTTTCCATGTGAATCGGAGGTGGTACCCTGCTGAGTATGTGCTACATAAATATTAACATTCTTCAACGGTACGCCGGTACTGCTGTCTGAGATTTTACCTGTAACTGATGTAACAAGATTTCTCTGTGAATGAAGCTCCGATGATATAAAAAGTGAGAGGAGCAACAACACGAAAAATCTACATACAGATTGCATGATATCTACCTATATTCAATTATTCTAATTACGGTACCGGTTTAAGTATTATAACATCTTTACCGCCAAGAATGATCTTTACAAAAGCCGCTTCCCCTTTGTTAAGTTGAGAATAATCGATCCCTTTATCATAGGCCTTTACCACCGGGACTCCCAAATCTCCTCCTGAAAATTTTTGATTGCCTTCCTCCACTACTTTTCTGTATTCCCGCGGCAATTTTAATGTAAGTTGCATTTTCATATTCGGTTTCAATTCACCGCTTGTAGGATATTTAAATTGCCCCCCTTTCATCAATCCGTATTCTTTTCCGTCTTTGGTTACCAAGTAAAAAGCGTCTGTAGCGTAACCGGATGGTATTGAAACCGGGGAGTTGTTTTGAATAATAAGGGTTAGGGTTTCAACATCAAATTCACCCCAAGCAAAAATTTCCGGTTCCATTAAAGGAGAACTCTCAAATTCAATTCCTTTATCTTCGGAATAAGAAAGTATTTTGAACTCGGCTGTATCAACAGGGTCCATCTTGATTCCATAGAGATCATTAATTGCTGATCCGGTTGAACATGAAAAAATAATTATGGATAAAATTAAAATGGAAGGGATGGTTATAACTTTCACTAATTTTTTCATTAAACCTCCGAATCAGGTAGTTATCAATTATAACAACATGCCGGTACAAACTAAAGGGCTCCTCTAATAACTAATTTTTACGCAGCGTAACACTGGTTCATGCTGCCAAACCTGGTTTTCAAAGAATGCCAAATAAAGTTTTTAGAGATGTCCTAAAGTACAATTTTGGTGGAAGCAAGTAAAGTATTAAAAAATGTGAGTTTATGATAATATTTCTGCAAAAGCGGATTTTGCTTCACTAACAAATTTATAAATCATTTCCGGGTCTTTTCTTCCGTTCGGGGACTCAACACCGGTATGTGAATCGACCCCTGCCGGTTTTACGAAACGGATTGCTTCGGATACGTTTTCAGGATTAAGTCCTCCAGCTAGAATTACCGGTTTGGAAGAGAGTTCTACTATTGTTTTACTGATGTTCCAGTCATGCACAATACCTGTTGCGCCGGAACGCCCTGTTGCAGGATCAAACGTATCGGTGATGAATGAATCGACAAGAGGGGAGAATTCTTTTAACTGAAGTCTCAAATCATCAATATTATCGCCGCGCACAATAAGACTCTTGATTATACCAAGATCGGGGGCAATTATTTTTAGTTTTCTTAGTTCATTTTTTTCAACTGTACCATGAAGCTGGACTACCTTAGCGCCAAGCGCATCGCAGAATTGTCTGATTTCTTCTGCAAAAGAGATATAGGTTATGTTAACTCCGTAAACCGGTGGTTGGAGTGATCTAATTATTTCGGCAGCGGCTTCTTCGGATAAATCTTCACGACCGTCTTTCAATCGTAGCGGGAAGCCGAGATAATCGACGCCGGCATCAACAAGCATATCAGCCTCATCTTTGTCGATAACCCCGGCAATTTGTATTACGTTGTGAAAAATCACCGGTTATTTTTCCTCTTCCCAGTCAATCAATTTGTTATCTCTGAAAAAGTAAATAACCTTACCGTAATAATATTGAGTGAAAACTCCGTATGAATATCTATCGGTGTTCTTTTTGTCCGGTTCCCCCCAGCTGTCTCGCATCATCTGCTCTGTCATCCCTTTCCAAATTTGTCCCATTGCAACGCGTGAGCCTTCTTCCTCACCATACTTCTTTATAAAATATTTTGATAATTCGGCATCGAGTTTAATTTCCAACTCACGGAGTTTTGTTGTTAATTCTAATAACTCATTCTTAAGTTCATTTTTTTCTTTCAGCAGGTTTTCTTTTTGAATAGTGAGTTCATTCTTTTGCGAATTATAAGTATCCGGATCCATTTTGTCCGATTGAGCATAAATAAAATTGGTTACAAAAAGTATTACAACCGCAAATATTAAATATTTCCCTTGTTTCATCCGTCTCTCAAAGTTATCGTAAAAATTTAAGGTGCAAAATAAAAGTATCTGAACTGATATACAAAATTATATTTTGGAAAGACTACCCGGTATCTATTTGAAAAAGATATCTTACCAAATGTAAGGCACTAAACGATATTTTGTTTTTAGAGAATATTCTTTGTAACCCGGCAACTCATTCTGCAATGTTTTGTCTTCCAAATATGTCCGTACTGTAAAAGCCGCTGCGGATAAAATACCGAATGCCATAGCCCAAGAAGAACCGAGTACAAGCGGAACGGCAACAGAAACAATTAGTGAAGCTGTATAGCCGGGATGCCTGACTATTTTGTAAGGACCAGTTGTAATTACTTTGTGGTCTCTTTCTTTTTGAATTCTAACGGTAGTTTCAAAATGAGTATTTTCCAACATTGCCCAAGTAGCGAGAAATGAACTGACAGAATGTAGAAGATAACCGAGTATTATTAACTCCGCACCCCATGCGCTGCCTCGTTTCCCCGCATCTAGTCCGGCGGCAATCATCATTAGAATACTTAGTAAACGATATATGATAAAAAATATTTTGTCGAATGATTTAGTGCCCGCTTGAATCGCTTTTCCCCTTTCATTCATTAATTCCGGGTCTTTCTTTATCAAAACATACATTGAAAAAGAATATGTTACGGAGATATAAAATGAATAGTACCAGGCAAGGTCCCAATCAATGCGGAAAGCCGAGACAAGCAGAAGAATGAGAATGATAACGACCATATAAATTCCACCATAAACATTCCTCATCCCGTATTTGTCTAACTTTGAAAAACCTTCTCTAAATGTTCTTGTTTTCATATGCCCCCCATGAGCATTGTTATAATGTAGTAAAAATTTCAAAGTATTTATCAATTAATTCCTTCTTCATAAGGAAGACGGTTCCATTTTCCAAACCGAGAATTTTTTCAGTTGCCTCCGCGAAAGCAGCCGATTTAGCATTTATTAATTCCTTCTCGTGATCTTCTAATTTTTTATCAAGAAGCATATATGACAATTCTTGTGATAAGTTTAAATAACCGAGAATTATAAAATCGCAAGTGTGTGCTATTTTTTGAGCAGATTCATTTTGAAAAGAGGGGAGATTGGAAATAATTTCGGATAGAAAAGGAGAAATCATTTTGTTGTAACATTTGATCATCTTTTCTTTAATCAACATATTTTCGGACAAGTAGACCAGCTTTATCAGAATAGATGTAATCATTCGGTTGTTGGGCTTTAAGAATCCGGCGGAAAGGAAAAACTCATTCAGTTTTTCAATGGGTGAAAAGAATTTATCCTCAACAAGCAAGTTAATTTCATCGGCAATTTGAGAGATGTATTTTTCAATAATATCATCGATAATATCGCTTTTTGCTCGAAAATAGTGGTAAAACGTTCCTTTGGCAATTCCGGCTAATTGGACAATATCATTCACGGAAGTATTCTCAAATCCTTTTTGATAGAAAAGGCGTTGAGCGGTGTTGATTATTTCTCCTTTGCGTATTTCGGGCTGTTTTACAATTCTTGTCATTGATAATCTTCTAAATATAAATATTGACCGACGGTCGGTCAATAAACTAATAATTTTTATTTGTTTTTGCAAGACATATTTTAGAATATTGACGGGTACGACAAATTTTCATGAGTATTTATGAAATATGCGAAAATGGGGCAAAAATGGAGTATAGGATTTATTTGAAAAATGAGATGCCCGAAAGAATCTTATATGAGAAGGAAATGATCAAAATCGTTGCAAAACAAAACTTTCATACTTATCCGATAAACGGTTGAAAATACTATTTTCATCCAATTTCCTCAGCATTTACCGGATTAAGAAAATTTAAACTAAAAGTGCAATTTTAAGCTAGAATCAAGCTCCAACACTCTTAATTTTAAAAAATACTGAAGTAATTAGCTTGGTTAAAAAACCGCGAATTATGCCCATAACAACAGATCCGACGGCTATGGCCATATTGTCCATTGTAGCTGAAAACATTGGCAAACTGCTTAAAAATCTCCAATATATACCATGAAGCCACCAATTCATACGTAATGCGCTTACTCCGATGGCGAATCCCATCATTGGACGGGTGAGCAGAAACAGCAGCTACTATTACTAGTAAAAAAAGACTAAATACAAAATTTCTAGATCGTGTCATTATTCTTATTTTTTAATTGTTCAAATTTATTTTAAGGGAATAAATAATAGTATTTGTGATTATATACAAAATTGTAGAACAGACCGGACAAGGATTGAAAATGCAATTTATTGCCCGGTCTGATTTCTACCATCTGTCAGTTCTGTACTAAAATTCGACTTCAGATGTAGGGATTACGAGGCCAATACCTTCGTTTTCCATTCTTTGGTTGAAACTTCCAATTACCACATCGGGCCGACCTGTATATGAGTATTCTTGTACAGTATGAGCGTCTGAAGGGATGATTACATTGTAAGCGAGATCTGCTGCAGCTCTGCATGTAGCTTCAATACAAAAGTCTGTTGCTAATCCAGCTATTACTACTGTTCCAATTTTCCTTTGGTCTAATTCGTTAAGAAGTGTTGTCCCATCGAATCCACTCAAGTGTCTTTTTTGAACTACAAGTTCCTCACCTGTTCGCATAATTTCATCGTGAATTTGCCAGTTGTAAGAGCCGGCTGTTAAATTATCATCGGTTTGATTTACAAAAACTATCGCTGCATTTTTTTTGTTGGCATTACCGGTTAATATGTTCAGATTATTAAGAAAATTTTCTTCGTTGTAAACTGGAAAAGCGCCTCTCTGAACATCGACTATGAGAAGTGATTTGTTTTCCTCAATATTCACTATTACGGTGTAAATTCTTGATGATCCGTCTTCAGCTGTAACTGTGAAATTTAAGGTGTTTGTGAAATCAAGTGGTTGACCTGAGTGGGGATTGATTGAAGCACCTGGAGAGATTTCAAAAACGGGAATCAAACTCGAGATATCGTATTGGTCTGATATTACAACACGGTAAGTATTGTTATTGAAATCGTAGGTGATGGAAGCAGGACAATCTTGAAAAGCAAATGAAATGATTTCTTTCTTTGTGGATTCGGTTACGCTACAACTTGAGATTACAATAGTAATAATAAATATTGTGATTAGATGGAGGTTTTTCTTTTTCATATAGTCTCCTCGATTATGAAAAATAAGTTAAGAAATATGAAATAGGTTCGCCCCAACCTATACACATCATTCTAAATTACGGTAACTATAAATTCGGAAAGAGAGAAAAACATTGATTGACAACATCCTTTATAATTAAAATTATTATTTAATCTGGCTTCAATAATTTCTTTGCCAGTTTGAGATAAATTAATAGAACTATTTCCAAAATGAAATGGGGAATTCCGGTACTTATAGTACCATTCGAAATACCCTATTAATAATCACGTAGAGGAAGGGATATAAAAATTTTGAAATAAACACTTTGGGCACTAATAAAGAATTGTATGCAGATGAAATGATTATAATTTTACACCGCCCAAACCTTAGCTTGAGCGGTTAATTGGATTAGGGAGCACCAACACTTTTTACTTTAAAGAATACTGAGGTCACCAGTTCGGTTAGGAATCCATAAACAACTCCCATAACCACAGAACCGAAGGCGATCTCCATCCGGTCCATCGTTGAGGCAAACATGGGGAGGCTCGAAATTACTCCCCAAAAAATTCCATGAAGCCACCAGTTCATTTTCAATGCACTTACACCTATAGAAAATCCCATCAGCGCACGGCTTAAAAGAATTGTAAGTAAGATTGGTATTGGGGCAGTCCCTTCAGGATTGGACATTGCAAAAAACATACAAACAATCCCGAAAATAAATCCACAAATTGTAGTTATTAATACGCGTTTGGTTGTAAGCATTTTTACCACTCCCATATTGTTGGTACATTTTTATAAAAAAATAAAAATATAAGTAATCTCAAAGAAAGTGCCGGTTGAGTAATTGGATGCTTGAAAATAGAATTTTCACTTTTGTGTTGCAAGCAAATAATAAAGGCAAAATAGATACCAAATAAAATACATAACTTAAAAAAATAGGTTGAGATTAATATATTGGTGCACACTAAAATAGTGAGTTTGGAGTCTGACTTAGTTATCATGTAGTGAAAATTTTTTTAATGTTGCCACGAAAAAATTAAAAACCCCATTGACTATTTCGGAAAGCACGAAATATTTGGATAATGCTTTATCTCCGGTGTGCGAAGTATTCACTAGTATTGAATAATATAACCGTACACTGGAAATAGAAAAGAGATGGAAATCTTTTTACGATTTTTTTATCATCGTGGCGGCGTTGAATACCGAATGCACGATACTAAACTCTGAAGGTTGACAGCATAGTCAAAAAATTCGATAACTCATAATTTTAAAACTGTTCTATTAAATCAATGTTTGAAACGAATTTATTATTATAAAAATAATTCCGTTTTGAAAACAACTTTTGCGTTCCCCCCGATTCTCACTTCTACTGGCTTATCATTTTCAATATAAACCTCAACATTAACAATACCTGGGCGGCCGATTGCCTCACCTTGCTTTGCATTGAATGACAATTTCTTCCCGTCATGTTCAACCAGTTTATGATGAACGAGGTAGACGCCCAATGGCCCGTTGGCGTTTCCCGTTACGGGGTCTTCGTTGATGCCGATTGCAGGGGCGAACATTCTTCCTTTAGCTAAAATACCGGCTTCGTTCGACTCGAGTGTGAAGACAAAATAACCTGTGCAATTAATTTCTTTGCTGATATTTATCAAGGCGTTGTTATCGGGGGTGAGGGAATCGAGCACCGATTGTTTCTTGATGCACACCATCACCTTGCCGTGGCCTGTAGAGACGAACTGAACAGGGCATGTTTTAACTCTTTCACCATCCGGAATTGAAAGTGCGGAAGTTATTCTTTCCGCTAAGTCTGCCGGGTAAGGCTGCGCAATTTCAGGTTGGCCCTGTGTCATTACAATTTTATAATCACTTCCTTCTTTTACAATGTCCACCGGGAGGTTACCGGCGCCGGTTTTCTGAATAACACGGCAAGTGTCAAAGTTATTCTCAATCGCACGAACATAGTGAGATGCGATTGTCGCATGTCCGCATAAAGGAACTTCTTTTGTCGGAGTAAAAAATCTTACCCACACATCGTGCGAGTCATCTGTTGGACTGAGTATGAAAGCGGTTTCGGAATTGTTCATTTCTCTCGCGATCTTCTGCATCATCTCTTCTGTGAGTCCATCGGCGTTCGGCACTACGCCTGCGGGGTTTCCGCTGAAAAGTTGGGTTGTGAATGCGTCTACTTGATATAAGGAATATTTATGTTTCATGGTAATTCAATCCGTTGATGTAGTTACAAAAACTTTGGTATATGATATTCAACTTATTTGATAAATTTTATAAATGCAATCGGCTCGGGTTGGAATGAATAGAGAAGGATTAATGAGGATTCCGGCTCAAGCCTGCCACTGGAGCGTGTTGTCGAACTAAAAACTTGTCATTGCGAATCCCGTTTTTTTGGGTGAAGCAATCTCAAACCTTTGTTCACAGATTAAATTTGAGGTTGCCTGCATTGTCGAGCGTGTTGCACAACTAGTGTTCTGTCATTCCGAACTCGACTTTAGTCGGGTGAGGAATCTTTTTTGAACTATATTCAAGACTTCTCACCCCAAAAAACGGGGTTCGAAGTGACAAAACAGACTTATGCAACACACTCTTGTCGGCAAACAGGCTTCGGCGATAAAACTGCCTCGCAATGACAAGAGAAGACTTATGCAACAGACTCTCCGGGCAAACTTGAGACGGAAAATAAATTTTATCCTTTTCCAACCACCAGTAACCAGTATCAAGAGACTGGTTTATTCATTTCTCAAACTATCCACCGGATTTGCAACGGCAGCTTTGTAAGCTTGAACTCCAATAGTAATCAGCGCCACCATCAATGATAGAACCGCGCTCATAATGTATATCTTTAGGCTCTGTTCAATCCTGTATGGGAAAGTTTCAAGCCAATTTTGCAAAAGGAAATACGCAGCAGGCCATGCAGCCAGATTTGAAATAATCACCCATCGTGCAAAGCTTTTTGATATTAGCGTAACTATCCCGGCATTGGTAGAACCTAATACTTTTCTTATTCCGATTTCTTTTATTTTTTGTTGTGCAGTTAATGCGGTTAATGCAAAAAGCCCAAGGCATGAGAGCAAAATGGCAATCGATACAAAGTAAGATAAAATATCCTGCAGTTGCCGGTCGGCTTCATATTCTTTAGCGAATGTTTCATCAAGAAAGCTGTATTCAAAACCGACATCCGGGCAGAATTCCCTGTAAACTTGCTCAATATATTTTATTGTCTCCCCGATATTTGTCCCGGCAATTTTTATCATTGCATTCCGCGGCCACGTCTCAAACCGTAATCCCATTGGCCCAATTTTATTGTGCAATGAATTAAAATGGAAATCTTTTACAATCCCGTAAACCGGAACCTGACCATTATTGATGTAATGCCAATTATCTTTGGTTAGCCCGATTTGTCGCACCGCTTCTTCATTTAAAATAAAACCTGTACCGGCTTCGGAAATACGATCAAAAGAATAAAATGAACCTGCAGCCATTTCGATTCCCATGATATCTATAAAGTTCGGATCAACAAACATCACTCTTGTTTCTACACTATTTTCAGGGTCGGTATTATAAAAAGACCATGTGTTTGTTAATTCGCCCGGTTTCTGATCTACATAAGTTGCGCCGATTATATTCGGATTTAACTGAAGCCTGTCTGTGAAAGCTTTCTTTGCCGCAATTCGCGCTTCCGTATCTCCGCTGAATTTGCTGCCGCGCAATTTGCATGTAAGAACTTGATCTTTATCTATTCCAAGGTCTTTAGTCTGAACGTAACTCAACTGTTCTGTAACAATAATAATTGCAATTATGAGAAAAACGGAAATAGCAAATTGGAATGAAATAAGTATTCTACTTAGTAAAGAATTTTTTCTTCCCTTCGAGGATTTTCCTTTTAATATGAATACCGGTTGAAGAACCGACAAATAAAATGCGGGATAAGCGCCGGACAGAATTCCTGTAAGGATAAGTACACCCAATAAAATTAAAATTATACTGCTTCCGGCCGAGGCAAACGATATTATTTCCGCGGTTAAATTTGAGAACCATGGCAGGGCAAGGTTTACCGCAATCAATGATAAAATAAATGCAATTACTACAATGGAAAAAGTCTCGCCGAAAAATTGAAGTTGTATCGATTTTTGTTTAGCGCCTGCAACTTTTCTTACTGCAATTTCTTTTTCTCGTGTACTTGTCTTAGCAATAGATAGATTAACAAAATTTATACAGGCAATTCCCAAAATCAATAATGCAACCATCGAGAAGACAATAACAATATTCATATTCCCATGCTTAGTGTTTGATTCATGAGTTAAATCGTTGTTGAAATAAATATCATTGAATGGTCTTAAAAGAAGATCACTGCTGTCGTATTGATCAACTGTCTTTGCTCTATCATTTATCTTTGCAACTAAATCTTTCACATTAACGTTTGGTTTTACCAGTACAAAGATGTTATGGTTGTAACTTCGTGTAGTTATAAATTCGTCTGAGCCGTCAATTAGCATCATATCTTTAATGCAGACCATCGCATTTATGTTCATATGAAACTTTTCTATGTCTTTAATTATTCCGGTCACGCGGTAATCGTAAGTTCCGGCTACTTTTATCATTTTCCCTATTGGATTTTTATTACCAAAAAGTTTCTTGGAAATCGATTCGGCCAGCACAATTGAGTAGGGAGCGTCAAATACTTCCTCATTATTCCCCGCGATGAAATCGAAATTGAATATTTGCAAAGCGCTGCTATCGGCTATAGCCAAATCCTCAACTGTAAACACATTGTTTTCATATTTCAAATTTGGCTGCCACCAAAAAAAGAACCGAGCAGAAGTTTCTACTTCAGGGAAGGCGAGTGTGGTTTCACGCAGGTATGGCGGCATTACAACCCATGTTTGGTTTTCCAAACGATAGATTCTTTCCTTATTGATCATTCCCTGGTCATAACTTAATTGCTGCCCGACCCACAAAAATATCAGGATAGCGCATGTCATTCCCAGAGTTAATCCGAAAATATTGATGAATGAAATTCCTTTGTTTTTGATAAGATTACGAATTGCGATTTTTAGATAGTGTTTTATCATTTTGTTTCCCCCAATAGATTAGATAAAATATACCAATATATTTGACCTGGTTAGCGTGGAAATAGTTGTGCGGTAATAGTGGCGTGGTTACAAATATTTGTTGTATAGAAATTCAAATCCCGACATATCTATGCCGGGAATTGAACTGAAAAATTAATAACCCTGTTAAAATTCGTATTCAACACCGAAGATGGGGAGGATACCCCATTGGTAAATTTCTTCCGGCTTGTTTTCTATCTGGTTCCAGTAAGTTGTTGCCACATTTTTTCTGTTATAAGCATTCCAAATGCTGATGTAAACAACAAGGTTTGACCCGCTGAAATGAAATCGTTTATCAACACGTATGTTTAGTGAATGATAATCGGGGTAACGTGATTCGTTTATTTTGTTTTCGTCAAGAACGCCCCGGTTAAGATTTTGTGATGCTGCAATGTCGAACGGTGTGTAAGGAACTCCGCCTGCATAGATCCATCTTGCGCTGAACTCCCATTCGCTGTTTGGTTTATAACCTCCTTCCACACTAAAGATGTAACGGTTGTCATAAACTCTGTCTCTCCAATCGCCGCTGCTGTCCTTGTATTGTGTAGTAAACCAGCTTGCGCTAATCAAGCCGTAAAAATCTTTTGCCAGTTTCTTTTGAATTGTTAATTCAATGCCGCGTGAAAATGCTTCGCCGTTGTCAGTCAATGAAGAATGATTGGAATAGTAGCCGTTGCTGTAGTAAAGTTCATCAACTAAGAAGAGATCGGGCTGTGTTGGGTCGACGGGGAAATTTCTGTAATCTTTTTGATAAACTTCTAATGTAAGTTTTGTGCTTTCCGTAAGTAACTGCTCAAACCCCAAAACATAATGAACGGCGTATGGATCACTCAAATTTTTATTTGCTTCATTTTGGCTGAACAAGACGGAAGGGAGATTTTGATAATATATCCCTGCCGCGGCGTTAATAGTCAGTAGATCGTTTACTTTATATGATAAAGAGGCCCGGGGTGATAAATTAATGTTTTCATTGAATGAAAAATAATCTGCGCGGAATCCTAACCCGGCGGAAAGAGCGGCTACCGGTTTTATATTGAAATTTATGAATATACCAGCCTTATGCGAGTTGATCTTTTCATTTATAGAAAGCTCCGGTGTTGTGTTTCCCAGCGGATCGGTGAATGCGCCGAATCTGTTGTCGTATTTATCGATGTAATATTTGGCATCAACACCAAAATCCAGTGAAGCGCTTTTACCGAGAATAATATGATTTACATTTCGAAGTTTGAAAACTTGTTCATGCGAACGATTCTTTCTCACAAAAATATTCGACCCGGTCTCATAAAAATCTTCTATGAATTTTGTTGAAGTATATGATACGGATGTGTTTGAATACCCGGTTTCACCCCAAAGAGCACGCCAGTTTATACCTGCCGTGCTTTCATAAATATCCTGGTTGCCGTAGTGAATCATGTCGTTTTCAATGGCAGTCTCAGCATCGGGATCGTTGTGGTCATCCCCGAAAATTCCAAGTAATGTTATTTGGTTGTTTTTGTTAATGTCATAAACAAACTTCCCCTGGTAGTCGCCGTAAACAGGTGCAATGGTAGAACCGACATCAGCAGCTTTTACAAGCAGGTCGAGATAACTTCTTCGTGCCGAAAAGAGCCATGAACCGTTACCGTTGAATAAGGGTCCCTCGAAAACACCACCGAAACCGGAGAAGTTGAGATCAAGCTGTCCGTCGAATTCCGTTCTGTTACCTTCACGAAAATTCATTTCCATTACCGAAGATAATTTGTCGCCGTACATAGCAGAGAAACCACCGCTCATAAAACTCACGCTGTTAATGAAATCTCCATTAATCAGTCCCAACGGTCCGCTTGTTGCGCCTTGAGTGGGGAAGTGGTTGATATTCGGAATTTCGATATTGTCAACATAGAAAGCATTTTCCATCGGACTGCCTCCACGCACTATTAATCCGTTTGATTGATCATTTACTTTTGCAACGCTGGGGAGACTCATCATAATTCTGCTAACGTCTCCTGCCGAGCCTGGGGAGCGTCTTATTTCTTCATACGAAAAACTTGTCACACTAACAGGCTGGTCATTAGTTTCCTGGAAATATCCGGCGGTAACTTTTATCTCATCGATTTCGAATGAAGACATTCTCATTTCAACATACACATTCGTAATCCTTTCAGATCTGACGATTATATCGGTTTGGATTTTATCATCGTAGCCGATGTATGAAAATCTAAGCGAGTAACTTCCGACGGGAACATCCTTGATAACAAATTTCCCGTCAACATCTGAAGTGGCACCTTTGACGGTTCCTTCCAAAATTATATTTGTTCCTATAAGAGAAGATTTCGTATCGAAATCGTAAACAGTTCCGCTAATAGTGCCGGTTTTTGTTTTGTCCTGTGCAACTGCTTGTCCACTCAAAAGTGCTAGGGCAGTTATAATTATGATTGAGATTGTCAGTATGGTTTTCATTTAATTCTCCCTATTACATTCTTTCTTTTTGGATATAGCTATCCCCGTCCATGAAGTTCTATATTTTTTTTGCCTTCACAGTTAACTTTATTTGAGAAGTGAGGGGATTATCTAATTAGTTGTTAATAATTAATGAAATTTATTTTTTGTTCTATTCTATTAATTCACCATCGCGGAAAAATTTTTCAAGTAAATGCTTTATATATTTTTTCTGATTTTCTTCTTTCTTAAAATCGATACCAGAGTATTTATCATAAAGATGAGGGAAAATTATGTTGCTTAATAGAACTGAAAAAATCTGCATAACGCTGCAAACAACTTTTACTTTATCAAGACCGGGGCGAACTTCAATAATTACATCTGTAATTTGGTTTAAGAATTTGTTGTATCTCTTCGCCGCCATTCCTTCGTAATCGTTATGAACGAATATAGAGTAAAAGTGTGCTTTAGTTACCCCCGGATAGTTTACCGCTCCCTGGAACAGGTCGGTTAGTACATGTTCAAATGCGTTGTAAAGATTCTCTTTCCTTTTTATGAACTCATTCAGTGGATCGAGAAACGCATTGTCCATCGTTAAGTTAAGTGCCGCTTCAATTAAATTTTCTTGAGAACCGAAGTAGTAATTGATAGACGCCACGTTAACCCCCGCCTCTTTTGAAATAATTCTGGAAGTTGTGGCATACAGTCCGTTTTTTTCAATGGCCTCTATAGCGGCTAGAATTATTTTTTGTTTTATTTCGTCTTTGTTTTTTGCCATAATTTTTTAGGATTCAAGGTGAAGTTAAACAATAATTTCAAACAACTGTTTGAAATATATGTTTAAAATTGGGTGTTGTCAAATATTTTACGAAAATTTAAAAATAAAGTGCGAAAAATGAACCAAATCAATGAAAATATATTTTACATTGATAATTGCTCAATTTGCTTTCAGCGGCTATCTAAGTAAAATCATTTTTTTTGTCTGCTTAAAATTATTACCTGCTTTTAACTCATAAAAATAAATTCCACTTTTTAATTCCGAAGCCTTCATTATTACTTTATGTGATCCTGCAGTCTTGGATTCGTTTACAAGTGTTTTAATTTCGCGTCCGAGTAAATCGTAGACTTTAATAGTTACAAAATTAGAGGATGGAATAGAATATGAAATTTGTGTCTCGGAATTAAAAGGATTTGGGTAATTTTGACGGAGAATAAAGTCTAAGATTTCATTGCCTGTTATATCACTTAGTTCGTTCCACATAAAATCAATCAGATCGCATTTATAGTAGTCTTCACCGTTTATTACAAGTTCCTGCCCAATCACTCTTATTGTGTCATTAATATCAGAGATGAGCAAACACATAGTATTCATTTCCGTTGCGTTGTAAAATCCGGTTGGAAGCGGTTGCCGGTAAATTGTTGTGAAGTTCCAATTCCCGTTTTCATATTTTCCATACCTTATATTACCTACATTGAGACATTGGTTTAAAGGGGCAGGCCAATGGGTAGAAGCAATATCAGAAAAAATAATATGTGGTATGTTGTTATTATCGAATACGAGGTGTGAAAGTCCGCCTGTATATCTTCTTCCGTCGCCACCATAATATCCATCGTCAGCATCAGCTATAATTTCTTTTTGCCAATTATTTTCACCAAGACGTTTTAGCAGATATAGTTTACAGTAAACTGCAGAGTAGGTCATAACTCTATTTATATACATACACGTTACATGTGGTATTCCATCATTATCGAGACAAAGCGAAGGGAACCACCCGGCGTCATCTCTAACTCCGTAATCATAACTCAGTATAATCTCACTATTCCAATTCTCGCTTTTATTATTTGCATAATACAATCGGGAGGGGTCATTATCACCATCAAGCTGTTCTGAAAAAACAACGTGTACGTAGCCGTCATTATCAACTTTTATATCCTGCCGCTTGGATGATTTTACATACATATCGTAAGTGTATGCCATATTATAATTGCGAATTAAATCCTTCTGCCAGTTGCCTGATTCATTTGTAAGGTGATATAAATAGGAATTGCGCCATGCCTCCATAAAATCATCGGAGTCAATATTTGAGCGTGTTTTTAATAATAATAAATGAAACGAACTGTCAGGTCCTTTATCAGCGGACAATTCGTAAATAAATTTACCACCAACATTATTAAAATTAATAATTCTTTCACTTTGCCATTGATCGTTCGCACCCTTAAAATAATGATCGATCCATTGGTTTTGATTAGTAGATTGAGCTAGGAATATATTGGGATTTGATTGTTCATCGAAAAGTAGTACCGATTTTTCAAGGTGTACTCCTGTTGTAATATCTTCAATATTCTCAGAACCGTTCGGATAAATTGTTTTATATTTTAAAGTTCCTTCAAACCCGTTTGCACTTGACCTATGAAAATATACGATTCCAACGTTTCCGTCATTGTCCAATTGTGCCCAGTTATGACTATGGCTGTCATTTAATCCGTAGTAAATAATAATTTGTTTTTGATTCTGGGGGAAACTTGGCATAGCTAAATAATTGTATGAATCTGATAACTGATTAGGATCATGTGATTTATGAATTGAGCCATTGGAAAGCTGTTGTGTAGAAATGAATATCAAAACCGAAAGAAGTATAGAATTCTTCATGACATTCCCCCCCAATTCTATTTAGAATTTGTTGAAATAAATTATAATAAACAATACCAAATTCAATGGATAAGGGGGAAGGAAATCAAATCCAATTAATGATTTTTATTTGCAAGTTGTCCGCACGCCGCGGCAATATCGTCCCCCTGTGTTTCACGCAGCATTACGGTTATATTGCTGGCGCGTAATTTATCGACGAATTTTACAATTTCATCTTTCGGTGTAGGTACAAGTTTTGCCGAGAAACCGTCGGGGGTCATATGGGCGATACTGTTGAAAGGAATGATATTTATTTTGGATGGAACTTGGCTGCACAATTTTCTCAATTCTCTTACGTCTTCGTCACGGTCATTTACATTTTTTAACATTACGTATTCGAAAGTAATCCTGGTCTTTGTAACTCTGGCATAATGCTTAACTGTCTCAATGGTTTCAGAAAGAGAATATTTTCTATTTATCGGCATTAGTTTGGAACGAATCTCTTCAAAAGGGGAATGGAGTGATAATGCAAGTTTAACACGCAAACCCCTCTCTGCCAGTTCTTTAATTTTATGCGGAATGCCGGAAGTTGAAACCGTAATCCGGTTACGGCTAATACCTGTATTAATCTCACTGGTAAATAAGGATAATGATTTAATAGTATTGTCGAAATTTAAGAGAGGTTCTCCCATTCCCATGTAAACTATATTTGTGATGGTTTTTTTCCCCTGATCTTTTGCTGCTAGGAGATACTGATCTACAATTTCGCCGATAGATAAATTTCTTTTGAATCCCATCAACCCGGTCGCGCAGAATTTACAATCGAGGGGACAGCCAATTTGTGTTGATATGCAAAGTGTGTTTCGTTCGCCTTCGGGGATTAGTACTGTCTCTAAGTTTCGATTATCCAACGTTGTGAATAAATATTTTTTTGTGCCTGTTGTAGATGAAAGTTGAAAAGTTGTCAAATTTAAGGTGGTAAGATTAAAATCATCTGCCAGTTTCTCCCGCAGCGATTTTGGAATATTTTCCATTTCGTTGAAATCGGTAACGAGATGATTATACATCCAATTGAAAATCTGCTGCGCACGGAATTTCTGCTCCCCGTTTTCAACAAGATAATTTTGAAGTTCCGAAAGCGACATGTCTTTTATGTACGGTTTGTCTTTTTTCATGAATTAAATATAATAATAGTTTTTTCACTATGCGAAATCAGTATCAGTTGCATTTCAGTTTAACTTTATAGTTGGGTACCTAATAGCAATATCTTCAATTTTTTCCCAAACAATTGGGTTGAATTTTCTAATTACTTTAATTAGCTTGACTTCACAACATCCAACAAATCTATCAATAGCAACTAGATAACTAATTATAACCGGGAGTAACATATGAACTTCGAACTTACCGAAGAACAATTAATGATTCAGCAGACGGCGCGTGAATTTGCCCAGACGGAGATTGCCCCAACAGCGGTCCAACGTGACAAGGATGCGGAATTTCCAACAGAAATCATCAAAAAATTAGGCGAGCTTGGCTTTATGGGAATGATGGTCGATCCGAAATATGAAGGAGCCGGGCTGGATACCATCAGTTATGTCCTCGCAATGATTGAGATATCCAAAGTAGACGCGAGTGTCGGTGTGATTATGTCGGTCAACAACTCTTTAGTAACATATGGGCTGCAGAAGTATGGCAGCGATTATATCAAGGAAAAATATTTGAAACCACTGGCAAGGGGAGAAAAACTCGGGTCATTTGCTTTATCCGAACCCGAAGCCGGCAGCGACGCTACTCAACAAAAAACCGAAGCCGTTAAAGAAGGGAATCACTGGATTATCAACGGGATAAAGAATTGGACGACGAACGGAATTTCAGCCGATTATCATCTTATCATCGCTCAAACCGATAAGGAAAAACGCCACAAAGGGATTACTTGTTTCTTAGTTGAAAAAGGAACCGAAGGTTTTGACCACGGCGTTAAGGAAGACAAACTTGGTATTAAAAGTTCGGATACATGTTCTCTAACATTTACAAATTGCAGGGTCCCGGAAGAAAATATTGTATGGGAAGTAGGTAAAGGATTCAATTTTGCAATGGACACTCTTAACGGGGGAAGAATCGGTATTGCATCGCAAGCTTTGGGTATAGCAGAAGCATCTCTTGATGCAGCAATAAAATATTCCAAAGAAAGAAAAGCATTCGGTACAGAGATTTGTAATCACCAGGGAATACAATTTAAATTAGCCGATATGGCAACTAAAATTGAAGCGGCAAAACTTTTAACTTTAGACGCTGCTGCCTTAAAAGATGCGGGTAAAAATTATACCAAATATTCGGCAATGTCTAAAATGTACGCTTCCTCTGTTGCGGTTGAAGCCGCGCTCGAAGCAATACAGATACACGGCGGTTACGGCTACGTAAGAGAATATCTTGTTGAAAGGTATTTAAGGGATGCGAAAATAACAGAAATCTACGAAGGTACCAACGAGATTCAAAGGATAGTTATTGCAAGAGAGTTATTAAAAGACTAATTGTTAATATGGGGCTGTATCAAAATTAAAAACAGCCCCATTTTTTGGGTTAATATGTATAAACTAATCGAAATCAAGCCTTTGGCAGAATTTAAAATTTATCTCAAGTATTCCAATGGACTTTGCGGTGAATACGATCTCACCAAAATTATTTTGAAAAACGAATTTAAAATACTCAGAAGTGAAAAAATATTTAATCAAGTTTTTATTGATGAAAAAACCAACGATATTTGCTGGCCCTGCGGTATTAATCTTTGTAAAGATGCCGTTTACAAACAGCTTGAATTGAAATTATTAATGAAAAATTTACGTATCGATCTAAATAAAATATGAAATATCTTTTTATAATAATTATTACGGCAAATATTCTATGTGCTCAAACTGATTGGGTAAAATGGGAAGCGGCGGAGCCTTCTTACGAAATACCTGTTTCTCAAGAAAGGAATTTCCGTGTAGATAATTCAACAATCGGTTCATTGATTATTACAGGGGCAACCAAAATATATCATATAATGGTTTCCGATGTTGATGGCGATAATTGCCCCTTTTATCCTTCATGCTCGGAATTTTTTGTAGAGGGAGTAAAAAGTACCAACCTGTTCCAAGGTGGATTAATGTTTATCGACCGGTTCACCCGCGATATAAATTTTTTTAAAAGCAGGAACAAATATCCGCTCCATGTTTCTGGAAAGTTGTACGATCCTGTTGTAAATTATACATTAAAATTTCACAATATTACTTACATTCCACACGATCATATTGTTAAATAATAAAATAAAATCCGCATATATAATTTCCGCAAAAGCTCTAGCCAGATTTTCTCGTATGATATTTATTGCGGCAATTTTGATAACAAATATATCGAGTTCTATAATAGCCCAGGTAACGGAGGAAGTAAATTTATTTTCTCCCGTCAATAGGCTTAAGTTCGGCAACCACCTCTTTTGTAACAAAGATTATTTGAGGGCTATTGATGAGTACCGGGAATATTTAAAATTCTCAAATAACGATACAGCCAGGTTCAAGTTTGCATTATCGCTTGCTGCTATTGGAAGGGCGACGGAGGCTTTGGATAATTACAAAGGATTGTTTTTCAGTTCAATCTTTTCGGAACAAGCCAGGATGGAATTTTATAAAGTTAATTTTTTAATGGAAGATTATCAAAAATTCCGTAGTCTCTGCACAATGCAGAGTTACTTACCCGAAAAACATAAATCGGAAATTGTGCGGCTCAACTTTTTCACATACTTGATTGATGATATTTATCTCCCCGATTCTGCGGAATTCATTAATTCGTTTGACGCTGAAGATAAAAGTGAAGTAGCTGATTTTTATTTGAGAAAGAAATATCCCCCCTATAAAAGTACCGTAAAGGCGGCAATTCTTTCGGCAATTATTCCGGGAGCGGGTAAAATTTATACGGAAGATTACGCAGAAGGCATCACCGCATTTATTGCTACCGGCGTGCTCTCATTTATTGCATATAACAATTTTACTAATAACCATAAATTGCGGGGGACTTTATTTGCCGGGCTTGCGGTTCTTTCCTACGCAGGGAATATTTACGGCTCGGCTGCATCGGCACAAATTTATAATGCAGGCATCCGTTTCAATTTCGAAAGTGAAGTTAAGTTATATTTGAATAAGAAAAATTATTTCATACCGGTACACAATTTCCTCTGCAATTGATGAAATGAAAATAATTTTAATAAATATTATCATATTTACATCGGCACTATTTGCGCAGGATTATTTACAGCGCCAATATAACCACGCAGATAATATGTTTCAAAACGGCCTCTATTATGATGCAATCACCGAATACAAACGTTTGCAATTTTTTGACTTTGAAAAAAAATATTCAGACGAGATAAATTACAAAATCGGTCTTTGTTACAAACACGGCGCAAAATTCAACGAGGCGATTAAATATTTTGCCGCCGCCGAAAGTGAAGCTGTGAAAATTGACGACATATACGAAATCAAAACGCAGATAATACGAACCAACATTTTAAGACGCACAACCGACCGCGCTCATCAATTGTTGAACAATTTGGAAGCCGATCCTGCTTACAGAGATAAATTGAACGATATAATTTTCTGGAGGGGATGGAATTATATGTTCGCTGATGATTGGGACAAAGCGGCGGAAGCATTCGCTGAAATTGATCCAAACCACCCTCTGAAAATCCTTGCGGAGGAAGTGAATAAAAAGCAATATTCCGTAACTTTTACTAAGTTTATTTCATATATTTTACCCGGTTCAGGGGAAATATACACCGGCAATTATTTACCCGGCCTTTTATCCTTGAGCTGGAATATACTTTGGGGTTATCTAACTTTAGATGCATTTACCCATGACCGGTTATTTGACGGATTTGCTGTCGGATCTCTTCTCTGGATGCGTTTTTACCGCGGAAGCGCACAAAACGCGGAAAAATTTGCAATAAGAGAAAATATAAAAATTGCTAACAATACATTGCGTTACATACAGAACAACTATGAGGGCTTAAAACCGTGAGACTTACAGAAGAGGAATTAAGAAAGATTACATTAACGGCTATTAGTGAAATGGGTGAAAATGCTACCCCGGAACTTGTAAAAAAAGCTGTTTCAAAAGCAGTTGAGAAATTAGAAAGCATTGGCGATACATTGCCGAAGCAGACTGCCTCTTCCGGCAGGATTATTCTTACTTCTTTTGGTTTAAATAAAAGCGGTGTGGTAGCTAGTATTTCCAAAACACTTAGTGATGCTAATTGTGATATCCAGGATATTAGTCAGAAAATTATGGGCGATTTTTTTACTATGATAATGATTGTGGATATTTCCAGCTCCGGTAAAGAAATCGGTGATCTCCAGAAAGATCTTAGCAAAATAGCGGACGATCTGAAGATTAAGATTTATGTTCAGCATGAAGATATTTTCAGGCAGATGCACAGAATTTAATTTGATGCATTTAACTCATCGTTAGAAAAAATAATCTATAATTTCTATTTGGAATAAAAATGCCTTACGAATTTGATGAAATATTAGAAACCATCCGCATGACGGAAATCGAACATTTCGATATACGTACAGTTACTTTAGGCATCAGTTTGCGCGACTGTTTTGACAGAAACCTTGAAGTTGCCAAACAAAAAATTTACGATAAAATTCTAAAGTACGGTAAAAATCATGTTAAATACGCAAAGGAAGTTGAAACCCAATTCGGAATTTCAATAGCAAATAAACGTGTATCAATAAGTCCAATATCAATTCCTTTCGATGCATTTAAGAAAGATGATTTTATTGAAATAGCAAAAGTGCTCGATAAAGCTGCCGAAGAAATCGGAATCGATTATATTGCCGGTTACTCTGCAATTGTTCAGAAAGGATTTACAAACGGCGAACTCGAATTTATTAAATCTATACCCGAAGCATTGAGCCAAACCAAACGTGTATGCTGCAGCGTGAATGTGGCAACTACTCATGCCGGTATTAATATGGACGCTGTTAATTTAATGGCCGACGCAATTAAGAAAACAGCAGAGTTAACCGCCGATAAAGACTCGATAGGATGCGCTAAGATAGTAGTATTCTGCAACGTTCCCGAAGACAATCCATTCGTAGCAGGGGCATTCCACGGCATATCGGAACCTGAAGTGACTCTCAATGTCGGCATCAGCGGTCCGGGAGTTGTCCTTGAAGCTATAAAAGAAGCAGGCAAAATTGATCTTCAGCAATTGTCTGAAGTTATAAAAAAAACAATTTTCAAAATTACACGTGCCGGTGAATTGATTGGCAAAATGGTTGCTGAAAAGCATGGAATCCCATACGGCATAGTTGATATTTCATTAGCCCCGACTCCCGCAGAAGGAGATAGTATCGGAGACATTTTAATTGCCATGGGAGTTGAGGATGTCGGTGCGCCGGGTACAACTGCCGCATTGGCGATGTTGAACGATTCGGTTAAAAAAGCAGGCATGATGGCAAGTTCTTCTGTTGGCGGAATGAGCGGCGCTTTTATTCCTGTAAGTGAAGACCAGGGAATGATCCGGGCTGTTAAAGCCGGGCATTTGAGCATAGAAAAATTGGAAGCCATGACCTGTGTCTGTTCGGTTGGGCTCGATATGATTGCAGTGCCGGGGGATACACCAACCAGCACAATAGCCGGAATAATTGCAGATGAATGCGCAATTGGAATGATAAACAACAAAACAACAGCCGTTAGAATAATTCCTGCTTATGGTAAAAAAGTTGGAGAGTTTGTCGATTACGGCGGGCTGCTTGGGTTGGCTCCTATTATGCCGGTTAGTAAATTATCAAGTGAAGGTTTTGTTGGACGCGGCGGAAAAGTCCCCGCACCAACCAGAAGTTTGACAAATTAAAACAAAATAATTATTGAGGAGGACCCAATGAAGAATAAAGGATTGATGATAGGATGCGGAATCGGTGCGGTTCTTGTCATTATTGTAATCGCCATTGTAATGTGGGGTGTAGGAATTTATAACAATATTATCACGATGGAAGAAGGTGTTAATCAAACATGGAGCCAGGTAGAGAATCAATATCAAAGAAGAGCAGATCTTATTCCAAATCTTGTTAATACCGTTAAAGGAGTTGCAAATTTCGAAAAAGAAACTTATACAGCCGTTACTGAGGCAAGAGCAAAAGTAGGGCAGATACAAATTAACGCTAACGATCTTTCTAATCCTGAATTGTTTAAACAATTCCAACAGGCACAAGACGGATTAAGCAGTGCGTTATCGCGTCTTTTGGTTGCAGTAGAAAATTATCCGCAGCTTAAAGCCAATGAAAACTTCCTTCAATTACAGTCTCAACTTGAAGGAACCGAAAATAGAATTTCAGTTGAAAGAAGAAAATTCAATATGGCTGTGCAGGAATTCAATACATTTATAAGAAGATTCCCTCAAAGGTTTGTTGCTTCATTTTCGGGTTTTAGCGAGAAGCAATATTTCCAAGCGGCCGAAGGATCTGATACTGCTCCAAAAGTTGAGTTTTAGTAAAGAAAAATAAAAATGAATTTACATAAGATTTTTGAAGAAGCCGGTTGAATGGAACACCCATATTGCCGGCATCTTGTTAAAATCAATAATTGAATATTTGACTATGTGCCACGATCAGCAGGTGGCACAATGATATAAAAGTCGTAACAGATAATTGAGAAATCATGAAACTACTTTTCGCATACATATATTGTTTTACATTTTTAACAACATCATTTGCTCAGCCTGAAATACCTACATTCAAAAATTACGCGAATGATTTTACAGGAACACTTTCATCAACGGAATTATTGAAAGTGGAAAATGGGTTGCGTTCTTTCGACAAAAAGACATCCAATCAGGTGATCTTTTTCATGAATCAAAGCCTCGAAGACTATCCTCTCGAAATGTACACCTACGAGGTAGCCGAGAAAAATAAAATCGGTACAAAAGAAAACAGCAATGGTGTCCTGTTTTATGTAGCCAAAGATGACCGGAAGATGCGTATCGAAGTTGGCTATGGATTGGAAGGAGCATTGCCCGATGCATTGGCCGGTTCAATATTACGTAACGAAGTTAAACCCTATTTCCGTAAAAATGATTATTACGGAGGTATTGTTTCGGGATTGAATGCAATCATGTCTGCCACTGTAGGGGAATATACCAACGAAAACAAAAATGATGAAGACGAAGACCGAGAAGGTTTCCCCTTCATTTATATTATTATCTTTATTTTGATGATGATCTTCGGCCGAGGAGGACGCGGCGGCGGATTAGGCACATTACTATTACTCGGTTCTCTTGGAGGCGGGCGCAGCAGTGGCGGCGGCGGCTTTGGAGGAGGTGGCGGTTTTGGCGGATTTTCCGGCGGTGGAGGTTCTTTCGGAGGAGGGGGCGCCAGCGGAGGATGGTAAAAAATGAACATTTTGTCCTCTTTCTCTTGTGCTTATTTCACGCTTTTATTATAATTGACCTAAGATTGTTTTCATTTCGGAATTAATAGTTATATTTAATTCATAACCACGTATTACTTTTCAACACTATGTTTTATTTGAAGTTTTCCAAATAAATAAGGAGTCGTATTATGGCTATAATGATAACCGACGAATGCATCAATTGCGGTGCATGCGAACCCGAATGCCCAAATACCGCTATCTACGAAGGAGGAGCTAAATGGGAATTAGCCGGAAAATCATATGGCGACGGAGATGCTGCTCCATCCGGCGCAGAAGGATTTTTCAGTAATGATTTTTTCTATATCGTACCCGATAAATGTACCGAATGTGTCGGTTTCCACGATGAACCTCAGTGTGCGGCTGTTTGCCCTGTAGATTGCTGTATCCCTGATCCAAAACATGTTGAAACCGAAGAACAACTTCTTGCCAGAAAAGACGAACTGGACAAATTGGGCAGGTAAAAATTAGCTTTATTGAAAATGTTTTTTGAGGGCATCGATAGGTGCCCTTTTTTATTCCCGATATTTTTTCAAAACAATCAATATATTTGAAGTAATAATGAATTAATTCGGGGAAGTCTTCTATTCAATGAAAAGTAAACTACTCGATACTTTAAAACATTCCGTAGCAAAATTAAAATCTATTGAAATTAAAATAGCTGATAAAAAAGCAAAGGCTGGTTATAGCCGTTTAGCTGTTTTCCTTGCCGGTGTTGTTTCATTCTTCATTGCTTTTTTTTCATTTTCCAATCATGCAGCAGTTGTTGTTTTTATAATCTTTCTTCTCCCTTTTTTTTACATGTCTATTCGGCAAAGCAGAATTATTGGATTTCACGAGAAGATTAAAAAAGTAATAGAAATAAAAGAATCTTACATAAAAAGGATTGAACTTGATTGGCCGAACATTCATTCCAAGAAATTTGAAAACAACAGGTCATTTACGGAAATTGAAATTGACCTCGATTTATTCGGCCCGCATTCACTCCATCATTTGATCGACTTTTCCAAATCTCTTGAAGGAAGTATTTTCCTGCGGGATTTGCTTGGCAAACATGATTTGAATTATACCGAAATCATAAACCGGCAGAATATTGTAAAAGAGCTTCGTACTATGAACCGTTTCAGGGATAAGTTCCTTATTATTTCGGCGCTGGTGTCTAAAAAGGATTTAAACAGTAAACGCATTTTCGATTGGATTAAAGTTAGTAGTGAAACTAAGTCGATTAAAAGCGTATTGGCGATTCTGTTAATTTTGATGGGCTTTAATTTAGCATTTATCTCTTTAGACTTACTTAATGTTGCACCGGGTCTATGGGTCTTTTCTTATTTTGTATACGTTGGTTATTATTTTTTATCAAACGGTCGAATTAAAAACTTGGCGGCCGATTCCGATTTACTTAAAGATGAATTAGGTAAATACAGTAAAATTTTGGAATTTGCTGAAAACTATAATTTTGGCGAAAATAAGTATACTGCTCAGCTTTGCGAACCGTTGCGCGAAAAAGGGCATAGTCCCTCGCAAAAACTTAACCGGATAATAAAAGTCGTTAACTTGTTAACCTTGCGCGCCAATCCTTTTATATGGGGATTTTTTATAGCAATCGGGCCAATTGATTATTTTCTCGCCTATTTAATTGAAAAATATCGCAAACAGATTAGTGAACGCTTCCCGGTTTGGATGAACGTCTGGCATAAACTGGAAGCCTTTATTTCACTGGGAACGTTTGCTTATCTTAATCCCGAATATACATTCCCTTCCATCTCAAGGGATGAACTTAACTTCAATGGAAAGAATTTGGGGCATGTACTGATTCCATATGAAAAAAAAGTCAGCAATAATTTTAAATTCAATACGGCCGGGGAGTTCTATATCATTACCGGTTCCAATATGTCGGGGAAAAGTACATTCCTCCGTACATTGGGCATTAATGTTGCATTAGCTTACGCCGGCGGTCCAGTAAGCGCTGAAGAATTTCATGTGTCGCTTTTTAAAATTTTTACATGCATAAAAGTAAGCGATTCGGTAATTGACGGTATCTCGTATTTTTACGCAGAAGTAAAACGCCTTAAAAAATTACTAACAGTATTGGAAGAAAAAAAAGGTATGCCTGTACTGTTTCTTATTGATGAAATATTCAAAGGGACAAACAATATTGAACGCCGAATCGGGAGCCGGGCATATTTAAAATCATTGATAGGAAGTAACGCCGTGGGTATTGTTTCCACTCATGATATCGAACTGGCAAAACTGGGGGATGAATATCCGCAAATGAAAAATTTCCATTTCCGGGAAGAGGTTAAGAACGATAAGATGATATTCGATTATAAATTGCGGGGAGGCGCCTGCCCAACAACCAACGCACTTAAAATTATGCGCCTGGAAGGTTTACCGGTTGATGATAATGATTAGCAACTTATTGATCTTTTTTGCTGTTAACTTTCTGTAAATAGATATAGATTATTTTAAAAATTAAAGAGGATAATTGATGCAAATTGGTAAGTACCAACTTCATGTGGTAGAAACCGGCACAATAGGTTTGGACGGCGGAGCTATGTTCGGAATTGTGCCAAAACCCTTATGGGAAAAAACCAATCCTTCCGATGATTTGAACCGCGTTACACTTGCCGGAAGATGTTTGCTGCTTGAAAGTGAAAACCGCAAAATTTTAGTGGATACCGGGACGGGGGAAAATTGGGATGATAAATTCAAAAAAATATACCGTGTTGATCAATCTGAGAACAGGCTCAATTCATCTCTTGCAAATTTGGGTTTCAAACCGGAAGACATTACGGATGTGCTATTGACTCATCTTCATTTCGATCACACCGGGGGAGCTGTAAAATTTGAGGGGGATAAGATTATTCCGGCATTCCCCAACGCGAAATATTTGATTCAGAAAAAACATTTCGATTGGGCATTAAACCCTGCCGATAAAGATAAAGCCAGTTTTGTTAAAGATAGATTCGAACCTATCGTCAAAGAGGGAATGATGACTTTCCTAAATGGGGAAGAGCAGATTGATGATGAAATAAAAGTTTTACTGGTTAACGGGCATACACCGGGTCAACAAATACCTCTCATTTCAGACACAACGAACACGTTGCTTTACACAGCCGACTTTCTGGCTTTTTCATCTCATGTTCCTCTTCCTTACATTATGGGATACGACCTGCAGCCTCTGGTAACAATCGAGGAAAAAAAGAAGCGGCTTCCGCAGGCAGTTGAAGAAAATTGGCTCCTTTATTTCGAGCATGATCCGTTCACAATTGCGGCAACCATCACTAAAACCGAAAAAGGATTTCAAGTAAAAGAGAGATTCGACAAATTATGAAGAATAATATTCCGGATGGATTTAAACAAGTTTGTAATATTTCCGCATTAAAAGAAAAAGAAGGCCAAAGATTTTTTGTGGATGATGTGGACATTGCTCTTTATAAAGTAAACGGTGAAATTTATGCGATGACAAATGTGTGTCCTCACCAGCATGCTGCATTGATTTATTCCGGTTTTATTGAAGAGGGATATGTAACATGCCCCGCACACGGTTGGCAGTTTAATCTTAAGACGGGGAAACTCCCTACAGGCGGAAACGGATTGCAGATTTACCCGGTGTATGTTGAGAATGGTATTGTTTATGTAAAAGTTATTAAGAAAGAATTAAATTGGTAAAAAAAGGGAATTGACAGTTCTCAATTTTCGTGGTAAGGTCTTTATCGGTCATACAAAGAGTCGTTGATGAAACTTAATAATAAAATAGTAATTGAGAAAGCAAAGGCGTTGGGATTCGATCTTGTGGGTTTTGCACAAGTAGAAGACCTTAGCGAAGAAACGGCTCGTCTTAAGAAATGGCTTGATAGAGGTTATCATCACAAGATGAATTACATGGAACGTAATTTCGATAAGCGCCGTAATGTTCGATGGATTATGCCCGAAGCAAAAAGTGTAATATCTTTAGCTGTAAATTATTTTACAGACGATCTATATTCCGGCAATATTGATATGGGGAAAGTGTCGCGCTATGCCTGGGGGAAGGATTATCACCTTATTATGTGGGAAAAGCTATTTGAACTTGCCGACGATTTAAAGGAAATCGATCCCGATTTCGAATCTGTGAGCTACGTTGACACAGGTCCGGTGATGGACAAAGCATGGGCAGTACGCGGCGGAATCGGCTGGATGGGTAAGCATACCAACGTAATCACAAAAGAATTCGGAAGCTGGATTTTTCTAGCTACAGTATTGACAAATTATGATTTCGATTACGCTGTTCCGTTACAGGATTTCTGCGGCACATGCACTGCTTGTATTGATGCCTGCCCCACCAACGCCATAACTGAAGAATATGTGCTTGACGCGAATAAATGTATTTCAAACCTTACCATCGAAAACAAAGGAGCGATTCCTGAACAATTTAAAGGTCGATTTGACAATTGGTTGTTCGGCTGCGATATTTGTCAGGATGTTTGTCCGTGGAATAAAAAATTTTCGCAGAACTGCCGGGAAATTGAATTCTCCCCGAAAGGGAACAAGGAAATTCCTTTAGCTGAAATTGCAACGATGACAAAGGGTGTATTCAATAAAAGGTTCGGTGATAGTCCTGTTAAACGCGCAAGATTAAAGGGATTAAAGAGAAATGCGGAATTTTTATTGAAGTGATGTGGTTGAACCCTTTGTTATACTAATGAATCATATTTAATAAAAAAAATAGAAAACTGGAGAATTTAGTATGTCAGACAATCATCACAAAGTAATTATTATCGGATCAGGTCCGGCGGGATTGACGGCGGCGTTATATACCGCGAGGGCAAATTTAAGTCCGGTGGTTTTTGAAGGAATGCAGCCGGGCGGACAATTAACAATCACTACAGAAGTTGAAAACTTTCCGGGGTTTGAACATGGTATTCAAGGTCCTGAGTTAATGGATGTAATCCGCAAACAAGCATCACGTTTCGGAGCTAAACCGATGTTTAAGGAAGTAACCGAAGTCGATTTTTCAAAGAGACCTTTTACAGTGAAATCGGGTAGTGAAACTTACACTGCTGATTCAGTGATAATCTCAACAGGCGCTACGGCAAAATTACTTAATATTGAGAGTGAAAAGAAATTTATGGGTTACGGTGTTTCGGCTTGTGCTACCTGTGACGGTTTCTTCTACAAAGGTTTGAAAGTATTTGTTGTCGGCGGTGGAGATTCCGCAATGGAAGAAGCAAACTATCTAACGAAATTTGCAGATGAAGTAACTGTTCTTCATAGAAGAGATGAATTCAGAGCTTCCAAAATCATGATCGATCGCGCAAAGAAAAATCCTAAAATCAAATTCAAATTGAATGCAGTAATCAAAGAAATTTTGGGTACGGATGAAAACGGTAAGAAACTTGTGACCGGTGCAATTTTAGAAAACACACAAGATGGTTCAACCGAAGAAGTGAAAGTCGATGGGATTTTTATGGCAATCGGTCATAAACCGAATACAGATTTGTTTAAAGGAATTCTTGATATGGATGAAACCGGTTACCTTAAAGTAAAACCCGGATCAACATATACAAATATTGAAGGCGTATTTGCCGCTGGAGACGTTGCGGATAAAACTTACCGCCAGGCAATCACAGCCGCAGGTATGGGGGCTATGGCAGGCATCGATGCCGAAAGATGGCTCGAAGCCAATGAATAGTTTTAAACAAAAAAGGTCGGACAATTACCCGACCTTTTTTGCTAATATCAGGCCTATCCTATTTCTATTTATCATTAATCTCATATTTTTTGGAAACTAGGAAAGCTACAATCATACCTATACCGGTAAATACGAAGATTGTTAGTGCCGGCCATCCGTCGTCATGTCCCCATGTTAGATTATCTAAAAAGATTCCGAGCCCAATTCCAATTCCAAACGCAACCGTAATAATTCCGGCTTTCAACATTGTGTAAGGATTTCTTTTTGATTTTAGATAATCTACCATTTGTTCGTAAGACATACCCTTTTCTATCATTATCTGTTTTTCTCTAGATTTAAGATAGAAGTATGTAACCAGAACAATACCGGTAACCAGCATGAATGTTACGGGTACTACTATTGCTACTGCCATGATCTTTCTCCTTCTATTGTTATCTGCTGCTTTTGACCAAGTTTTAAATTAAAAGGTTACATTCAATTTTAATTCACTTTCAGCGCCGAATTAATTATTTTCTGTTTGTTTGCTTCCTTCTATGACTTTTGACTTGGAAGAGCAGCCCAAAGGTTACAACCCTCAAGAGCAGTAAATTTTGTAACCTTTCGCAATTTATTTTAGTCTAATTTAGCGAATGAAAAACTTAAGTGACATAGAAATTATTGAATCGGTAAAGAGAGGAAATCAGAGCGATTATTCTTTGCTGATCAACCGGTATAAAGACAAAGCATTCTCTCTTTTAAAAAGAATGCTGAAGGATCCGATGGACGCCGAGGAAGTGTTGCAGGATGCTTTTTTGAAAGCATATAATTCACTCCAAAGTTTTAGGCAGGATGCAAAGTTTTCAACTTGGTTCTATAAAATAGTGTACAATTCGGCATTAACAACTTTGGCCAGCAAGAAGAGACAGATTGAAAAAGAAATGTCGTCGATTGAAGATCATTTTGATTTGGGTGAATATGATAACGAAATTTACTCGACAACGGAAAATGCCGAACAATACGTTCTTAAAATGGTGGATAAATTACCAACCCGTCATGCACTTGTTCTGATTTTATTTTATATTGACGGCATGTCGATAAATGAAGTTAGCCAGGTATTGGATTTATCGCTGGTGAATGTTAAAGTGTTGCTGCACAGGTCACGAAAAGAATTACGCGATTTATTATTGAAACACAATTACCAAGAGGCAATGGTATGAAACAGTTAACAGATGAAATATTAAACAAATACATAGACAATGAACTCACAACCCACGAGTTGGACGAGTTTAAAAAACTCATCGCATCGGATGGTGAAGCATTAAGATTGTTGAAAGCCCATAAATTGGCGGATCATATTTTACATAAAATGGAAGTAGCTGCTGCTCCTACGAATTTCACCGATAAAGTGATGGATAAGATTTTTTCTACCGTTCCCCAAAGACTCAGAAAGAGTTATTTCGTACCGGTCGTAATCGGGTTTTTATTTACTGCAATTATTGGTGTAACTGCTTATGCGTTATCGGCAATTCCAGCAGATCAAAAAGATTCGAGTAATTCGATGTCGATAATCACTGATGCAAAGAATATTGTGGCTGAAAAGGTTGGTACGTTTTCATCTTTCTTTAACAACGACACTATTTTGATTGTTGGCTCCTTTTTAACTTTTATTCTTTTACTGAGTGCTTATTTTATGATAAACTCTCATAAGAATTTTAAACACGACCTGGATAAATTCAGTCATTAAACTAGTTATTTGTTGCTGGTTTCTAGTCTCTAGCAACTAGAAGCCAGAGAACAGCACTCAGACACCGGCAAATTGCCTTTCAATCCCTCAATATCTATATTATTCATCATTCGATTTAATTATTTAGGAAGAGATGAGAACACGCTCAGGGTTTGTTACCATAATTGGACTGCCGAATGTTGGTAAGTCGACATTGATGAATGCAATTCTAGGTCAGAAACTTTCAATTACTACGAACAAACCCCAGACCACGCGGAAACGGATAATGGGAATTTTATCGGAAGATGATTACCAGATAATATTCCTTGATACACCCGGTATTCTAAATCCCGAATATTTACTTCAGGAAAAAATGCTTGATTACATTAATCAATCTGTTAAAGAAACGGATGTGATCTTATTTATTATCGATATAAGTGATGATAAAGAAGGATTTGCAACATTGAAAGATGAAGGGGTAAAAGAAATTCTTTCTCAATCTTCGGCAAAGAAAATTCTAATTGTAAATAAAATTGATCTTTCAAACGAAAATGAGTTGAATAGATTTGTAGATAATATAAAAAAAAATCATGAGTTTGATACAATAATTCCGGTTTCGGCTTTGCGTAATTTTAACGTGAAAGGTCTGGTAGGAGCTATTATTGATCTCCTCCCCGAACATCCCAAATTTTACCCCGACGATCAATTGACCGATGACCCGGAAAGATTTTTTGTGTCTGAAATTATCCGTGAAAAAATATTTAATTTTTATCAGGATGAAATTCCATACAGTACTGAAGTAGTAATAGAGGAATTTAATGAAAGAGAAAATAGGAAAGATTTTATCTCGGCAGCAATAGTAGTTGAAAGAGATTCGCAAAAACCTATTGTTATCGGCAAAGGGGGAGAGAAGATAAAAAAACTAGGGCTTATTGCACGCAAAGATATTGAAGAATTTTTGCAGCGCCCGGTCTTTCTTGAACTCCGGGTTAAAGTTCGCAGCAAGTGGCGTTCTAATCCCGCTATGTTGAAAAATTTCGGTTATAATACTAGCGATGAATAAATTGTCTAAGAATTCTTCCAATAAATATATAGGTGAAGGTGCACTTCTATTGATGACAATCATCTGGGGAGCTACTTTTGTAATAGTAAAAGAATCCCTTACAGATATTTCATCAATGCTGTTTATAGCTCTACGCTTTGGGCTTGCTTCGCTCGTAATGCTTCCCATTATTATAAAATTGGGAAAAAAAATCGATAACGATACTCTTAAAGGGGGTCTCTTTCTCGGGTTGCTTATGTTTCTTGGTTTTGCCACGCAGACTGTAGGATTGAAATTAACATCGGCCACAAAATCCGGGTTCATTACAGGATCGCTTGTTGTTATGGTCCCGATTTTTCAAACAATAATTTTTAAGAAGGCTCCTTCAAAAGGAGCAATAATCGGAACCCTGCTGGTATTTGCCGGATTACTTTTTTTATCAAGCGGCGGTGATTCCGTATTTAATTTATTGAATGAGCTGGGGAATAACTTTTCAATCGGCGATACACTTACTTTAATTTGCGCTATCTTCTTCGCTCTTCATGTTGTTTATATTGGAATTATAACTCCTAAGTATGATTTTCTTACACTAGTATTTTTACAGGTGGTTACGGCATCGGTATTAAGTTTAGTTGCAGCGTTTGTTTTCTCGGCCGCTTCGTATGAACCAATTCATTTGGATATTACTGAAAATTTAATTTTCGGGATTTTATATACCGCTCTACTTGCAACAATCATAAATCTTGTGCTTCAAACCAGGTATCAAAGAGAAGTTACACCAACCAAAGCAGGAATAATATATTCATTCGAACCAATATTTGCAGCCGTTTTCGCCTTCTTTGTATTGAGTGAAAAAATTACTAATTTTGAATTCATTGGTAGTGCATTGATTTTTGCCGGTTTACTCGTATCTGAAATTTATGACCAACTGATGAAACGAAATGGAAAACAAACAATTCCGGGCTGAAATAGTAGTTGATGGTTTGGTACAAGGCGTGGGCTATAGATATTTCGTTTACCGCATAGCTAATGAACTTAGACTAAAAGGATATACAAAAAACTTATACAGCGGCGAAGTGATTACAGTTGTTGAAGGAGATAAGCATTTAATTGAAGAATTATATTATAAAATGAAGATCGGTCCGAGCCATGCCGATGTTCGTAAACACAAAATAAAATGGGATGAATCCAAATACGAGTTTAAAAATTTCGAGATAGGATATTGAAGCAAAATTTCAGAATAGGTTTCGGCTACGATGTACACGCATTTTCGGTTGACCGTAAATTAATTTTAGGCGGAATCGAAATTCCGCATACAAAAGGATTGAAAGGACATTCAGATGCCGACGTTTTGATTCACGCCATTTGCGATGCAATGTTAGGTGCTCTTGCGATGGGGGATATTGGTGAGCATTTCCCGGATACCGATCCTAAATGGAAAGGAACCGACAGTAAAATATTTCTCGAAGAAATCAATAAAATGTTAGCCGATTCAGGATATTTAATTGCAAACATCGATTCAACATTGGTAATAGAAAAACCGAAGATTGCTCCACATATTAAGAAAATAAGAGAAAGATTATCCGGGATTTTAAGTATCAATATTGAACAGGTTTCGGTAAAAGCAACCACATCGGAGCGTCTCGGATTTGTTGGACGCGAAGAGGGAGTTGCCGCGTTTGCCACTATTCTAATCACTTCAAAAGAGAATTAATGCTAGAAGAGATACTTGCCTATATCAGCACGGTAGATACCGCCTGGATCTACGTCATACTCTTTTTTTTCGCATTTATTGAAAATGTATTCCCCCCTTCGCCGAGTGATGTTGTTGTAGTTGTCGGAGCATCATTAATTGCATCCACATCAATGGGTTTTATGCCGATTTTGTTGATAACAAGTATCGGCAGTTCATTGGGTTTTATCCTTATGTATTATATAGGTTTTTTCTTCAGCGAGCATATTTTACGCACGGGCAAAATTAAATTTATTTCACAAGAGGCATTATCCAAAACCGATATTTGGTTTACAAAGTATGGATATAAACTAATTTTAGCCAACAGGTTTATGCCCGGTACCCGTTCTGTAATAAGTTTCTTCTCCGGTGTGTACGAACTGGACGTGATGAAAACTTTCATCTTTGCTACGCTAAGCGCATGTTTATGGAATACAGGGATTGTATTTCTGGGGATGCAGTTAGGCAATAATGTTGTATTGATCGATTATTATCTTACAACATATTCCAACATTGCGGTTACGGTTACTTTGATTGTTATAGCTGTTTTTACCGTCAATTATTTTTTAAATAAGAAAAAGCAGAATATTAAGTGAAATTTCAAAAATTCTCATTTAGTTTTACCGGTACGCCGGAAGAACGAAAGTTGAAAAAGCGTCAGATAATATCAACCGTGGTAAGCGGTTTGCTTCTGGCCCTTTCATTCCCGCCGGTACCTTTACCCTATTTGATGTTTATTTCACTCATCCCTTATTTTTATGTTTTGGAAAAGAGAAGCGGGCTTAGCGAAATAAATCGAATTACATACCTTTTCGGATTTGTATTTAGTCTATTTACAATTTATTGGGTAGGTGCATGGAGCGCCGAAGCAGATCCGTTTTTGATGATTGCAGGGGTGGCTTTGTTGTTTTTTAATCCTACTCTTTTTTTAATTCCATCTACACTTTATTACATGGCAAGAAAAGTGTTTAACGCGAGGATAGCGTTACTTACTTTCCCATTGTTCTGGATTACTTATGAATATGTTTACGGTATTACCGATATTCGTTTTCCATGGCTGATACTCGGACACGGATTAGCTTACTTCCAGTCATATATTCAAATTTCCGATATCATCGGCGCTTACGGTTTAACTGCGCTTGTTTTGTTTATTAATATTTTCGGCTACTTGGCATTTAAAGAGTACCGCGAAGAAAAAATGATCAATCCGGTGAAGCTTGGAATTGCTCTTACTCTTTTTATTGTCCCCCTAGTATATGGAATTGTTCGTATAAACACATTTAAAGTTTCGGATGATTACATAAAGGTTGGGTTGGTACAGCCGAATCTCAATCCGTGGGATAAATGGGGGGACGGCAATTTAAGTGAACAACTCGATCAATATTTGGAGTTGTCGCAGTTATGTGCCGATGATGGCGCAGGTTTGATTGCCTGGCCTGAAACAGCATTGCCTGTCTATTTGATGACGGGATCATACCCGGTGGAAGTGGGGAGAATAAGAAAATTTGTAAATACAAATCTAACTCCATTGTTGACCGGTATGCCCGACGCAACATTTTTCTATAATGCAGATGAAGCACCCCCCGATGCAAAGAAATTGAGAAATTCTGAAGCAAGATATACATCTTATAATTCAATTTTACTTTTCAATCCTTATTTACCGAATGTTCAGAAGTACGGTAAAATAAAATTAGTCGGATTCGGTGAGCGTGTTCCGTTTATGGATGTATTCCCCTTTTTACAGGATCTCCTATCTTGGAGTGTGGGCATTTCTAATTGGAATGTGGGAAAGAATTTTACAGTGTTTGAAATACCTACCAACAATATTTGTATGGCGGGGGATGATAAAATAATTGAGATGGATACAATTAAAGTAGCCGGGCTGGTTTGTATCGAATCCGTATTCCCGGATTTTCCAGCTGAATTTGTTCAGCGGGGGGCAAACCTGATAGCGGTAGTTACTAACGACAGCTGGTGGGGGAATTCGAGCGGACCTTACCAACATAAAGAAATTAATGTTGTACGTGCAGTTGAGTATAAACGTTCTGTTTTCCAAGCAGCCAACGGCGGCATAAGTTGTTTGATTGACCCGCTCGGCAATACGCTGCTTGAATCTAAAATGAACACCAAAACTCACATGGTGGGTAAAGCTCCTTTGGAAACCGGTTTAACGTTTTATGCCCGGCACCCAAAACTTGTGTTGACGATTTCTTATATAACATCGCTGATTGTATTAGCGTTGTTTATCTACAGAAAGCTAAAATTGAAATTCAAGAAAGAATAAAATTTATTGAGGCGATAATGCAGAATGTGATTGATCTTAGAAGTGATACGGTTACAAAACCGTCGAAAGAAATGTTGAAAGCAATGGTTGAAGCCGAAGTTGGTGATGATGTATATAAAGAGGACCCGACAGTTAACGAACTTGAAAGATACACTGCCGAACTTCTGGGTAAAGAAGCGGCTTTATTTGTACCAAGCGGTTTGATGGGTAATCAAATTTGTTTGAATGTTTGGACCAATCCCGGCGATGAAGTGATTTGCGAAATGGGGGCTCACATTTTTCAATATGAATCGGGATCACCGGCAGCATTGAGCGGAATTCAGGTAACTCCCATAATTGGTAAAAGAGGAATATTGAACGCTGAGCAAATCGAACCGATGATACGCCCGACGAGCGCATATTATATGCCGCGTACAAAATTAATTGAACTTGAAAACACACATAACAGGGCGGGAGGTTCAATCCAACCCCTAGAAAATATAAAAGCAATAAGTCAATTGGCTAAGAAGCATAATTTAATTTTCCATATGGATGGCGCAAGATTATGGAATGCTTCAGTTGCATCGGGAATTTCTCTCGCTGATTATGCTTCATATTTTGATTCTCTCTCCGTTTGTCTTTCAAAAGGATTAGGCGCACCTATTGGTTCTGTAATTGCCGGCCCAAAAGATTTTATCAAAGAAGCATTCCGTGTTCGCAAAGCTTGGGGAGGAGGAATGCGCCAAGTGGGGGTTATTGCCGCCGCATGTTTGTTTGCTGTAAAATATAATATTGAACGACTTAAAGAAGATCATGAGAAAGCGCAGATACTGGCTAAACACATTAAGGAAATTGAGAATTTGGAAATTGATCTCGCGACTGTAGAAACAAACATTCTCATGTTCACACCTAAAAATATCAGTGTTGATGACTCAATTGTAAAATGTGAGGAGAAAGGTCTACGTTTTGGACCGGGCGGCTACGGAAGAATCCGCGCAGTAACACACATGGATGTTTCTTTTGAGGATATTGAAAGAACAAGTGAAATACTAAAGCTGATATTTGGATAGACGAGTTATCGTATAAGTTCATGTTCAAGTTTAAGTAATAGATTATATCAAAAATAATTATGATTGAATTTGGACTTACGCTTGAACTTGAACTGATCAAATATAATGTTATGAATGAAATGGAGTTATATAAATGGAAAAATTAAAATACAAACACAAGATAGTTGAACAGGTAAGATTTCATGAAGTTGATATACTGGGAGTCTGCAATAATGCCGTTTACTTCAATTATTTTGAAGATGCGCGGATAAAGTATGTGCAGGATATCAAAAGAAATTATGAATTGAAAGAATTACTGGAAGGTGATTCGTTTTTTATTATGGTGCATAATGAAATTGATTATCTTCAATCTGCCGGTCTTGATGATGAACTCTTTATATACACTCGTATTGAATTCATAAAAAATTCAAGTTTCGGATTCCGTCATCTTGTAGAAAATATTGCTACCGGTAAAATCATCGCAAAAGGAGGAGGTATTGTAGTTCATATAAATAAAGGGACGAAAGAAGTAGTTCCCCTCCCAAAAGAATTTTATACCGCTGTAAAAAAATTTGAACCGGATGTAAAAATTATTAAAGATTAAGGAAAAATTTTATTATATTTGTTCAAGTTTGCACGATTAAATATAGCAATCATGAAACTTGTAATTGATATCGAAACAGTCGGCGTAGATATCGAATCACTCTCCGAAACTCAGCAGGAATATCTGCTCCGTTATGTTGAACAGGAAAAGGATAAAGAAACCAGAGAGACCAAGCGGGACGAAGCGATAAGGTATCTTAGTCTTTATCCATTCACCGCAAAAATTGTTGCTATTGGAATGTTCAATGTAGAAACCGAACGCTCAATAGTTTTTTATGAAGGGGAGGGATACAACGATTATATTGCCGATGAAAAACTGGTTAAGTATAAAGCCGCAACCGAAGAGAAAATGCTTAAGCTCTTCTGGGGATATGTAAAGAAATCGGAACAAATTATAACCTTTAACGGGCGGCAATTCGATATCCCGTTTCTTATGCTTCGATCCGCAATGTTCAAAATTCGTCCTTCAAAAAATTTAATAAAAAACAGGTATTCAATTTCAGATCATTTGGATCTGCTTGAACAATTTACATTCTGCGGGATAATCAGGAAATTCAACTTGGATTTTTACTGCCATGCATTTGGAATAGAATCGCCGAAATCCAAAGGGATAACCGGCATGGAAGTGAAAGAGTTGAGCAATGCAGGTAAAAACCGCGAGATTGCTGTATACTGCGCCGATGACGTAAGAGCAACTTACGAACTCTATAAAATCTGGAACGAATACCTAGCATTTTAATTATATCTCTGTATCGGTTGTCATTTAAAACCCCAATTAAGTTAGAATAAGATATCTAGAACTCTACTAAGGGATGTTAGATTTTATTTCTTACTTCTGATTATTTATTTCCCATTTGCATCGTAATTAGTTAATATAATTTTTGAATGTGAATCTTCCGTTAAATTTATGGAGTTTTCGTGAAACTGATCTCGATTATTCGTAACGCAATAATTTTACTCCCCATGGCTTATTTGCTCGTCTGCTGTCAGCAAGATGCGGTGAAGCATTTTAAAAGCGGAAACGCCGCATACGACAGTGGACAATTTCAAATAGCCATTGAAGAGTATACAAAAGCAATTAAAACATACCCCGGTTACGAGAACGCATATTATTTTAGAGGTACCGCAAAGTATCAATGCGGCGATTATTACGGGGCAGTAAGTGATTATTCGGTTGTATTAGGATTGAATCCCCGGAATGCATTGGCATACACAAGCAGGGGAACGGCTAAATTCGGATTAAAAGATTACCAGGGTGCAATTGAAGATTTTTCGGCTTCGATTAATATCAATCCGATGAATGAAGAAGCGTTAAGCAACAGGGGATATTGCAAAACAGTCATGCAGAATTATCACGAAGCTATTAATGATTTCAACGAGGCAATCAAAATCAATCCGCAAAATTTCTCAACTTATTACAACCGGGCAATTGCTTTTTACGGTATTGCAGAATATCAAAAAGCTGTGGATGATTTTTCATTTGTAATTTCAAAAAGCCCCGATAACCCTCTCAATTTTTACAGCCGCGGCAATACATATTTTAAGATGAATAAAAAAGATGAAGCATGCAGTGATTGGACAAAAGCAAAAGAGCTGGGATTGAAAATATCCAATGATTTAATAAAACAGTATTGTCATTAATAGGTATTTAATTGATTGTTTTATATACAATTCAATTAATTAAATAATAAGCGAAATTATAAAAACACGTGATTCCCTTTACTAACTATTTCCCACAGTAAAGGTTTACCCAATAACTTTGACTAAAAATAATTTTTGGTTAAATTTGTGCAAAAAAGTAGAGACAATTTGATGAGATTCAAATGGACCTAAAGGATTTTCAAGCGGGAAATTATATTTCTCAATTCCAGTATAAAAGCTTTTTGCCTGAAAAAATTAATAGGGAATGGATAATTAGCGACCCGGTAGTTAATAAACTGCTGGAAGAAGCTAATATAAAAATTGGGGAGCTAAATGCATTTTCTCACATCGTTCCTGATATCGATTTGTTTATTCGCATGCATGTTGTAAAAGAAGCGACTACTTCGAGTAAAATTGAAGGGACTCAAACGCATATTGATGATGCAGTTTTGAGAGAAAGAGATATTAATCCTGAAAAAAAAGATGATTGGCGGGAAGTACAAAATTATATTGCTGCTATAAACTATGCAGTTGATGAGCTTTCCAAACTGCCGATTTCAACACGGTTGATCAAACTTGCACATTCAATTTTATTAAAGGATACTAGAGGGAAAAACAAACTACCTGGTGAGTATCGTACGAGTCAAAATTGGATTGGCGGCGCTACAATAAAAGATGCGATATTTATCCCTCCACATTATTTAGATGTACCTGATTTACTATATGATTTAGAAAATTTTATAAATAATGATCAATACTCTATTCCTCATTTAATAAAGATTGCATTGATCCATTATCAATTTGAAACTATTCACCCTTTCTTAGACGGAAATGGGAGAGTTGGAAGATTATTGATAACTCTTTACCTAGTAGCAAATAAGTTATTAGTAAAACCCACATTATATCTTTCAGATTTTTTTGAGAAAAACAGGCAATTATACTATGATAATCTTTCTATCGTGAGAACAAATAATAATCTTACACAGTGGATTAAGTTTTTTTTAACGGGTGTAATAGAAACTTCTACATCTGGCATTAGCACATTCCAAGATATTTTGAAACTTCATAAAAGTATTGAGGATGAAAAATTGCCAAAATTTGGAAGAAGAATATCTCTTGCAAAGGTTTTATTAAATTATCTTTATAAAAATCCTTTAGTTTATCCAAGTTATTTGGTCGACGAGTTGGAATTAACAAAACCAACTGCGTATGCAATAATTAATGATTTTGTAAAATTAGATATTTTACGTGAAGTAACTGGTCAGAAAAGAAATAGGCTATATGTATTTGAAGAATATTTAAATCTTTTTAAAAGATAAAATTTTTATCACATTAAATCACACCCTCTTCATAATAACGATAGCCATGCTATTATAATTGCGGTAGTTAAGTTGTTGTAAAATAATACTATAGGATTAGACTAGCAACAGAAACGCAACATTTATTTTAGTTGATGTACTAAAAAAAATCAAATTTGACAATTAGAACAATGCTAAATGTCAAAACGGCATCCGGTTGATTGGTGGATTAGGCATTTTGTTTAAATAAAGTTTTTTTCATTTCTAAAAAATACTCTTCTTTTTTCCTTTAATAAAAATGGATTCCATCATTAATAAAATATTTTGCATAAATCATTTATTTTGTAATTCGTAAAAAGCTGGCTGATATTGAATTGTGTTTTGAGCATAATTTTTCGTTATCAATACTAACCAACTATCAGAATTATCATAGTCCCAATTATCGTAATTTTTTGCTGCGGTGACACTTGTAAGTATTGGAATTAGTATCATATCACTTGATTGATATTCCAACCGTAATTTCTCAGCTAATTTTTTTACTTCGGCTTGCGTTGACATTTTATCTACAACTATATATTTAACAGTAGAAACGCCTATTCCCCCGTTTGAAAGTTTATAATTAAATGTTCCTTTATCCACAATAACTTTGTATTTAATATCTTTAATAATTTCTTCTGGTTGAGGTATTATCTTATTTGTGGTAGTAGTGTCACTAATTAAATTTTTAGTAATTGGTGGATTTTCTGATTTAGTGCAACCAATTATCAACACTAAACCTAGTGCAAAAAAACATATTTTCATTTTATCTCCTTTTAGAATTTAATAAATTACTTTTTTTCATTTTCCGATCAGAATGCCTAACGGTGTGGCCTTTCACCCGTCCGACCAACACAGCAATGCAACTTCGAAAACAAATGCCAATAATTATTTATAATTCAGTTTTGTTCACTACACTTTAAGAGCAACTAACTTTCAAAACGCAATATTAAAACAAAACAAATGCCGAACAGTTTAAAACCGTCAGCTTGTAAAACTTATTATACGGTGCATCGCTAATTAATTTTTTCAAATTCATAATTAGTCGATATTATTTTAATTAAACTACATTTTGAGTCTTCTAAAGAAACTAGAGTATGATCAAATAGAACTAAATTATAAGCTTTTGTAAGTAGTGGATTGTCATAAGAACTAGTATACTTGACGCCAGAATAATTTTCATTTTTAATAAGTTCACAAATAAATTGATAAGGTAAATATTCAATTTCAGGTCTTGCTGATAATTGTGTATTTGAAAATGTCAATCTGATACAATGATTAAGGCTATTTAAATAATTGTTTTGAGATGAAGTAAATGGAGATACAAAATCAATTAAATCAATATTCTTTTTTAGAGAGAATTCACCTATTGTAATTATATCTTCATTTTTTGGTGAAACTTCTTTAAGGCAGGTACTAATTTCAGATGATAAATATAAGTATGATATTCCATCTGGATTTGCACGACCTCTTATAGCTTCAGTAGGTTCGGGGTTATACATCTTATGGCTAGTAAATGGAACATTTTTCCCATCTTCATATTTGTGTATTCTTGCTCTATAAAGTTTTGTTCCTTCACCCAATACATGGATATTCAACTTAATTAGCTCTTTTATAAATTCAATGAATTTTGAATTCACAAAGAATCTATTGTGATGTTTTATATTCTTTTCGAAATCAGAATAGTCTGCAAATGCTGAGCGATCAATCATTTTGATTTCCGTATAAAGGTGTGGTTGATAAGGAGCAGCAAATAACAACCTTGTTACTTTTATTAGTTAACTTTATAAACGAAACAAACTTAATTTTACAAATACAGCCAAACAACAAAGTCAAAACGGAACTACAATCTTTTAAACTGCTTTACTAGGGTAATAAATATTATTATAAACATTGCATCTATTCTTCCAACATAGATAAAACGCCAACAAGCTGATTATATGTTGAAGTAGCTTTGATACCATTTAGTAATGCCAATAAATATGTCCCATCTGAAGATTCTTCAAATGTTATAGTAATTTTACCACTATGGTAGAAAAACCAAAAGATACCAGGCAACAAACCCATTGCCAGTAATAACAGGCCAACTATGAAATAGACAGGGAATGAAATTGTTCTTAAATTTACTTTTAGTTTTTCATCTTTGATCTGTTCCAGCATTTCATAACCTTGAATAGAAAACCATTTGAAAGAACGATCATAAATTTTATTTGCGGGTGGTTTCAAAATTATCGTTCTTTTCTTCCCACGTGTAAAAATAGGGATAAGGATTAATATGATGATTGACAATAATATTAGGGAGGATAATAATGAACCACCTCTTTGATTTGGCTGAGGGGCCATAGCTAATAAAAATAAAATATTACTCATAGTCTATCCTAATGAATTATAAGAAATTAAACTACTTTTACATAAATGTGGCGATCAATTGATGTTTTACCAATACACTAAAATCCGTAAATTTATTGTTTAAGTGTTCGATTAGTATGTTCCCTTACTAATTCCTCGAATATAACATTTGCAAAATGCTTAATTAAATCTTCGTCCCCAATTTTATACTCTTTGCTGTCATATCTAGATGAGATATCGAAATAAATGGTTTGATGAAATTTTCTGGTTCCTTCGATTATGCTGAAGCCAGAATAAATAACACCATCAACTTTTTTTGAGAGATGTAATTTTTGTGTTTTCTTTTTAGACATGTTTAGTAAACCAAAGTGTGTATTTATAGATCTTGAAAAAGTAAAAATGTCACTTCCAATTTTCTGATATTACGAAAATAATTTCTCTTACAACTATTTTGTTTGGGCAATCCACACCAAATCAACTTTTTGGCTATTGAAGATATTAGTATTGTTAAAAATATAACTTAAAATAAAAACAGGTCTTTGTCAACGTTTTTTACCTTCAGGTAATGCAAAAATTGCACAGTTGGGCTCTAATGCAGTTTAAACGTCATTTGTAAGCCATGACTAAAGGTTATTTGGAAGTAGATTTACGCATGAAGCAATGATTTAGCGAAGGTGTTTGGTACCTAGTTTGCATAATGCTGAATATTCGTATGTAACGTTAAGGTCGTTACAGTCAGATAATTCTACTCTGAGCTAGTGCCGAAAACATAACTGATCATAAAGATCATAAAAATCAGCTTTCCCTTGAATCACACCCTCTTCACAATAACAATAGTCATGTCGTCGTGCTGAGGATAATTATCCATATGCTTACGCGCGTCTTTCAGGATAAGATCAAGCAGTTCGGATGATTTTTTTGTTCTGTTATTCTTAATTAATTCTGTTAATTTCTTTTCGCCGTACTGCTCAAGTTTTTCGTTCATAGCTTCCGTGAAGCCGTCGGTATAAAGTACAACCAAATCTCCCTTTTTCAAAATTAATGAATCTTCAAACAGAGTATTAGTGAAGATTGCACCTTCTTCCAGCCCGAGCGCCATGCCTTTGCTCATTAACAACCTGGTTGAACCGTCTTCGAATCCGCATAAAATACCGGGATTATGCCCCGCGCGTGAATAAACAATCTCATGATTTTCAGTATCAAGAATCGCATAAAACATGCTTACAAAAGAATTCTTTTCAATTGTTTTATAGAGAAGCCGGTTCACTTTACCCAGTACAACTTTTGGCGAAACATTTTCTTCGGCATGGGCCTGCAGAATTCCTTTTGTCAAGGTCATATAAATAGCCGCGCCGACACCTTTCCCCGAAACGTCTCCAATTGCAATACCTACTTTATTGTTGCCGAGGTTCACAAAGTCATAATAATCACCCCCGGCTTCAATAGCAGGAATACTTACGGCTGCTATATCATAACCAGTAAGTTTAAGCTGTTCTTTCGGCAGAAGGCTTAATTGAACTTTCGCGGCAATCTCCAATTCTTTTTTCAATCTTTCTCTTTCGGAAATGCGCTGAATGTGAGACGGTGCCCCGAAATTTTCCAATACGAATTCTTCTTTTCTTAGCCTGCTTATTATATAAACCACAGGCGTAAAAATGAATGCAATACAGAGCAGTATAAAATTGAATTGATAAAATGAATCAACACTGCCGGTTAATGTAAAACCGGACTTAAGCAGGTAGATGTGAAAATTGATGCTGAATATTGTAAGTAGATCAAACTGGAAATAGAAATACGCCAGCAGGCATCCCGTTATAAAAACAATAATCAAATCAACTGAAAAGACATTTACAACAATCGATGTATAAATTATGGTTAAACTTAATGTTGTAATAATCCCGGTAAGAAAGATGGAGAGCCATTTCCGTTTCCACCTTTGGTATGATAGATTTACAACAAAAAATGTTACGACAATACTTGTCAACATAGAAGTAGTGAATGCTTCCGTAAGAATAGACCCGGCAGGCAGATAAGTATCGTAGACCTCTATGAATGATAAAATATCAATATAAGCCCCCCCCTTTCCGTCGTTTAGAAGAGAAGCAGCTAAAAGATGAATCATGAAAAGACCGGTGCCTATAACCATACCTATCATCAGTGAATTACCGGAATTTACTGATGTGATATGTCCTTTAATAAATGCATCCATTCCGCGCAATTTATTAGGCCATAAGGAACGGGCATAACTTTCCCCAACCGCCCAGGTTGTAAAAATCAATAAACTCATAAAGAAATAAAGGAGTAAACCGTTGATCAATACAACAATGATTTTTACCGTAAGAAAATTCAAATCTCCTATAGAAACATTTCTACCGATACCCGGCCAAGAGTTTACAAGATTTAAGACCGAAACAGCAAAGAAAAGAATAAATATATTCCTTCCCATTTTTATCCAGACTTCCCCCTGGTGATATTTTTTCAAGAAGAAGAAAATGGCATACTGGGTTAAGAAGAAAATAAAAATTGCGGAGATCGTATTGAATAATGCTTCGGTGGTATTAATAATAGATTCGGCTTCTTCCGGGGGAGTGAACATATATGAAAATCCACCCGGCTGATTCCCCTGCACTGAAGCCGATACGACCAATTTACCCGGCGCATGATCGAAATCTTTTTCCCACCTGAATGAAAAATCGTCGCGTTTACTTAAATTATTTTCTTTTGTTCTTATTAATTCAAATTGAGATAAATCTATATCCGTCCGCTTGTGAATAAAATCGGTAATTAGTTCTGTAGCGTCTTCACGGGAAATTGAAGGGACATAAGCCGTATCAGGGATTTCCCGCCAGTAGGAGATAATTTTTCCTTTATGCGAAACAGTAAGCGTATATCTTGTTTGAGATGAATTTCTGGGGAGATTTTTATGGAAAATTACGTACCACCCGTATGTCTGCCATTCGTCTTTATCCATCAGTAATGCAAATTTTTCATTATCGAGGTGCCGCTGTAAATACTTGTTGGCTTCACTGCTTTTTTCTACGAATGCCTCGGATTGAAATTGATCGAAATCTACTTTTTGACCGGCTAAGAATTTTTCCGAAAGTTCAATCGCCTCTGTCCGCGAAATTTCCATCGAAATGTTGTCATAAGTTGTATGCGGATAAAAAATGAAAACGGCCGTAATTAAAATCGCTGTAGAAATTAACCAATATTTATGAGATCTGAAATCGGTGTTCATCTCTTCTCCCTTTAATCCTTCAATATCCTTTCGAAAACTTAGTTTTTTAATCGTATTCGTAACAATAAGACGAATCAAACCAACAATGGTTTGTCTTCAAAGGCAATATAATCAGATTCTTTCTTCTATTACAAGGCAAATTATGTTATATTTATTTTTTAAAAATAATATGAGCGCCCTTAATAAGATTTTATAAATATCTGCGCGGGTAGATCATATCGATTTTTGCTAATTAAGTAAATTTAAGAGAATTCTCTGGAGCCGCAAAGCGGAAGGACTAAATGATGGAACCTGAAGTAAATCTTGAGCTTGCTTTGGAACATGGTCTTACTGAAGAAGAATATAGCTGGCTATGTGAAAGACTGGGCAGAATCCCGACATTCACTGAGTTAGGTGTTTTTAGTGTTATGTGGAGTGAGCATTGCAGTTATAAAAATTCAATTGCATTATTAAAAACACTCCCCCGCGAAGGAGGACGTTTATTGGTTGGAGCCGGTGAAGAAAATGCGGGGCTTGTTGATATTGGTGACGGACTTGCGGTAGCATTCAAAATTGAAAGCCATAATCATCCTTCGGCTGTTGAACCCTACCAGGGGGCAGCAACCGGCGTAGGAGGAATTTTACGAGATATTTTTACAATGGGGGCTAGGCCTATAGCAGCTCTCAATTCACTCCGTTTCGGTTCGCTTAGCGATGCGAGAACACGTTATCTTTTTGAAGGAGTTGTCAAAGGAATCGGTGATTATGGCAATTGCTTCGGCGTTCCCACCGTAGCAGGTGAAGTTTATTTTGACGATTCATATAAAGAAAATCCACTTGTAAACGCGATGGCTATCGGCTTGGTTGATACAAAAAGGGTTGCATCGGCCATTGCAAATGGAGCGGGCAACCCGGTTATGATAGTCGGGTCTTCTACCGGGCGCGATGGTATTCACGGTGCCACTTTTGCATCGGAAGAAATATCCGAAAAATCTGAAGCAAAACGTCCCTCTGTTCAGGTAGGGGATCCCTTCACGGAAAAATTATTGCTTGAAGCTACGTTGGAAATTATAAAAAATAATTGGATAGTTGGTATTCAAGATATGGGCGCCGCAGGCATTGCATGCTCAACTTCGGAGATGAGCGAGAAAGGGGATGCGGGGATGAATATAGACCTAGATAAAGTTCCTTTGCGCGAAGCCGATATGAGCGCTTACGAAATTATGCTTTCGGAAAGCCAGGAAAGAATGCTCGTTGTAGTTAAAAAAGGTTTTGAAGATAATGTAACCGAAGTATTCGAAAAGTGGGATCTCCATTGCGAAATTATCGGAGAAGTTACCGATGATAAATTGATAACAGTAAACCAAGGCGGTGTTAAAAAAGCAGAGATGAAAGCTTACGACCTGGTATTGGGAGGCGGGGCTCCTGTTTATATAAGAGAAACTAAAGAACCTTCTTATCTTAAAGAAACTCAAAATTACGATCTTACAATATTACTTCAGCCGGAAAATATCGAAGAAGTATTTGAAAAAATTATTTCATCACCTAATATCGCATCTAAGAAATGGGTCTATGAACAATATGATTCGATGGTACGTACCAATACAATAGTTGGCCCTGGGTGCGATTCCGCCGTGGTATATATTAAGGGTACAAGGAAAGCTATTGCAGCAAAAACGGATTGCAACGGTAGATATGTATACTTGAATCCAAAAGAAGGAACTAAAATAGCTGTTGCAGAATCTGCCAGAAATGTGGTTTGCAGCGGCGGTCTTCCTTTGGCTATAACAAATTGTCTAAATTTCGGTAACCCTTATAAACCGGAGATGTATTGGACATTTAAAAATGCTATTGAGGGAATGGGAGAAGCGTGTAATTATTTCAATACCCCGGTTACAGGGGGGAATGTAAGTTTTTATAATGAGAGTCCTAACACGGCGGTTTATCCTACACCTGTGATAGGTATGGTCGGTTTGATTGAAGATCTTGATCATGTAACTGAATCATATTTCAAAAACTATGGTGATTTGATTTATGTATTGGGTGAAGATTTTGAAGAAATAGGTGGAAGCGAATACCTGAAAGTGCAGCACGGACTTGTAAAAGGGGATGCCCCCCGGATAGATCTTAGAACCGAAAAGGATTTGCACGAACTTTTACTTAAGATGATTAAAGCAGGTTTAATCAATTCCGCACATGATGTTTCCGACGGCGGGATTTTAACATCTTTAGCAGAATGCTGCATCCAAAACGAAGAACACCCGGTTGGCGCAGATGTAAATATCGGTATTAAAACAAGGGAGGATTTTACATTTTTCTCCGAATCGCAATCGCGTGTTATCATTTCCATTTCACCCGATAACAAGAAAAAATTTGAGAAGATTGCTTCAGAGAGTTTTACCCCTTTCTACGAGATCGGTATAACTGGCGGAGATACATTAAAGATTAATGGTAAGTACAACTTCACGTTAAAGAAATTAACGGAATTATATTATTCAAGTATTTCGAAGATAATGGATGTCTAAATTTAAGTTTTTGAGATTCATCGGTAAGTATATTTCCCTTTCTTATTATCGAAAGGTAATAGAGTTTATCAAATTCTATTTTGGGGGATTGTTACATAGACTTGATGATCACCATGTCTTTCTATCGGGGGGAGGTATTGCATTCTCGCTTATGTTGAGTGTAATACCATTTGTTCTTATCATCTTTTCTGTTCTTGGTAATATTATTGATATTACAACGATTGAAGAGCAAGTCAATACATTAATAGACGCACTAATCCCCTACAACGAAGCGGCAACTTATACAAAGAAGTTTATTTTAACACGCATTCCCGAAGTGATTCAATATAAAACTCTAGCCGGTTATATAGGTATCTTCGGTTTACTCTTTACTTCTACCTGGATATTCAGCAGTATGCGTACCATATTGAATAAAATTTTCGGAGTTACCGATGATAAAAACGCTCTCATAGCAATGCTTCGTGACTTCGGGATGGTTATCATCCTTTTATTTTTTATTTCCCTGTTAACATTCGTATTACCTATGTTGAATTTAATTATAGGAGCTGCGGATAAAATCAAATTGCTGGAGCCATTTCAAATAAGTGATTTTTCGGATATACTGCTGTCGGTTGTTTCACTTGCGCTCATTTTTTTGTTATTTTTTGTCTCATACTATTTAATTCCATATGAAAAGTTGGGGAAAAAAGTACCTGCTGTTGCAGCTTTCTGGGCTACACTTCTTTGGGAAATAATGAGAAATATATTCGGCTATTATGTTTATCAATTTTTGTCGGCTAATAAAATCTACGGTGCATTTATTTTGATTATCGTTATTATCTTTTGGATTTTTTATTCGTCTATCCTCTTTATAATAGGGGCAGAAATTGGTCAACTTTACCGGGAACGAATGATAGGGCGGAATGGTACAAATGGCTTTGAAGCCGATCCTTTGTAAGAAAATTTCTCGGCTTCTATTCATTGAAAAAAATCAATCAATCCCTAACAACGAAGGAGTATTAAATGACTTTACGTTTTACTATTGATAAAAAATCCATACAAAAATTAAATAATAATTGCATAATCATATTTTTTACAATTTTTCTTTTCAACATTATTTTTACGGGTAACTTGATAGCCCAGTTTGCTCAGGAGAGGGATCCCCGCTTTATACTCCAGGAAGATCGTGAAATGGAAAAGGCAAAGCAATTCCATGTAAAAACAAGAACCGCAGTAAATCAGTACTACGGCGGATTCGGTAAATCATCCCCCGAAGGGGTTGTTAATGAATATATTATCTACAATCAAAACGGTTATAAAATTGAGCATACTACTTTCAGAGCCGGAAGCTTTGTGGATACAAAATGGATTTATGAATATGATGAAAATGGTAATATTGTTTCTCTTCAGGGAATAGACAATCTTGGGAAACTCCAATATAAAAGGGATTCAAAATATGATGAGTTCAATAAAGAAATAGAAAGAATTGAATATAAACACAATACCAGGGAAACATATAAAGGAATATATATTTATGATGAAACAGGAAAATTGATTAGAGTAGATACTTATAATTCCAAAGGTCAAAAAATTTGGAGCGAGGAATATACTTTTGAGGGGAAGAGGTTAATTGAACAAAAGAGCTATAACCAGAGTAATGAAATTGCGTCGATAATAAAATATAAACATAATAATGCCGACTTGATAATTGAAGAAATTGCGGTTGTTCCATCTTCGGGTGAAAGTACAACAATTGCAACTTACAAATATGACAGTGCAGGCAGGGTGCTCGAAAATAAAACGGATAATTTCAGGCAAACATTTGAGTATAATGCAAATGGCGATGTGGTTTTGGATATAATGTACAACATGTATGAAACCAGGCAGCATAAGTTTACAATAGCATATGACGACAAAGGGCTGATGATTGAGCGAATAAGGTACAGCCCGGCCGATAAAAAAGTTTATTCGGTTAAATACGAGTATGAATATTTTTGATCAGCTTATTTATTAAAACTTATTAGGGGACTAAATATTTTGTCAATTATTTAGTCCCTTTTTTTATTACGTTACAGTATGATAAAATTTTTTGCAATAGGAGGTGCTGAAGAGATAGGAGCAAACAGCTACTATCTTAATATTTCCGGTACGGGTATTGTACTGGATTGCGGGATTCATCCAAGAAAAAACGGAATTGAATCACTGCCTAGATTCGAATTGCTGGATGAACTCCCGGTCGATTTTGTTATAATTTCTCACGCTCACCAAGATCATATCGGCTCACTTCCGTATCTTGTTCAAAGATTTCCACACGCCATTATATTCACAACAGACCAAACGAAAGAGATTGCCGAATTGACACTTCACAATTCCGTGAAGATTCTTAAAGACCGTTTGTCTTCATCCGATTTACTTCAGCCCTACAATCACGAAGAGATAGACCTTCTTGTTAAAAGTATCAGGTCTTATGAGTATAAAGAATCTTTCTTCCTAAGAGGATTGCGCCACGAAAGTTCTTCCGATATCAGTATAACATTTTACGATGCGGGGCATATACTTGGTTCTGCCGGAATAATGATTGAACATAACGGTTTCAAGATATTTTACACAGGTGATATTAATATGTCGCCTCAGGAAATTTTAGCAGGCGCAGATCTTCCCAAAGAGAAAGTAGATGTACTGATTATGGAATCTACTTATGGTAAAACCGATATCGCCCAAATCGGCACATGGAATAGCGAAGCTAGGCGTCTTGTTAAAGCAGCCAATAAAGTTATTTCTCAAGGTGGATCAATTCTTATCCCGGTTTTTGCCCTTGGTAAAACTCAAGAAATGATGCTGCTCATTTCAAATTTGATGAAGAGAAGCGGCCTGATCGAAACTCCTATTATTGCAGGAGGAATCAGCAAAAAAATTTCCAGACGTTACGATGTTAACAGGTTCAAAGTAAATAGACAATATATTGATTCTGAACTGGCTTATATTGCGGATAGTGATCTGTATGAAGTTAATGTGCTGAGTGAGATTCAAAAAAAATCCACAATTGTCCTGGCATCCAGTGGAATGATACTGGAAAAGACCATCTCGCATAACCTGGTTAAAGAATGGATTAAGTATAAACAAAACGCAGTATTTATTGTAGGTTATATGGATCCAGATACACCCGGCTACAGGGTTGCTAATGCAGTAACCGGGGACGAAATTAAATTATCCGATTTTTCAATCCCCGGTAAAGTTAATTGTATAGTCCAAAGGTTTTATTTCCCGTCGCATTCCAATAGAGAAGAGCTTCTTAACATAGTTCGAATACTTAAACCCGGACGTGTTGTGCTTGTCCACGGTGATCAAGATGCAATAGGTTGGATGGGAATGAAAATACTGGAACTCTTCACCAGCATGAAAGTTCACGCAGCAGAAGTAGGTAAATGGATTGAGTTTAATTGAATATTTTAAGACTTGCTCAAGTTTTGATTAATCCGTTCAGAATTTGAATTAAGGATCGCATTTTCTTCAATAAATATTATTTCATTATTTCAATTAAATTTTTATCTTGAATAAAAAACAAAGCATCTTAAAGGGGTAAACTGATGGAAGAGAATAATTTTAGCTATGCCGGTTTTTGGAAAAGATTTATTGCACATGTAATCGATCAGATTATTCTTAGCATTATTAATACAGTTTTGTTCATTCCCCTGTTTTTGGTTCTGATTGGGGCTGGTGTTTTTTCAATGGAGGGATGGGAAGAGTTTGGAACAACAACTGTCGCATTGCAAGAACATAGTGATGAATTCTATTTTGCTTTCTTTTCAATATTTATTATCGCTATTATTTTCTTTGCCGCTCTTTTAATAATTCTGCAATGGCTTTATTATGCGCTAATGGAGTCTTCAATTAGGCAGGCTACATTAGGCAAGTTAGCATTGGGCATAAAAGTTGTTGACTATTCAGGGAACAGAATATCCTTTGGTAAAGCTACCGGTAGATATTTTGGGAAAATTATCTCCGGGTTAATTTTTTACATTGGATTTATTATGGCTGGGTTCACTGATAGAAAACAAGCGCTTCATGATATGCTGGCTGGTTGTCTTGTAATCAATGCTTAGTCATAATTATAAGTAATTATTATTTCACTTCAGGGAATAGTGTTATGATTAAGTCAAATTTACAACTAATTGTTTTCACATTTCTTATTAGTACATTTTTCTCTTGCAGGGAATCAGTTAATAATCCTAAAGATACCGGTAACGGATTGGAACCTCCGCCTGCGTTTGGTCCTGGTCTAACATTTGTTTCGCCAACAGAGGGGGATAATTGGCAGCCGGGGAGCATGCATGAAATTAAATGGGATGTAATAGCAAATGAGTTCAAAGTGGATATACTCCTTTATCGCAAAACAGAATTTAGGTTAATTATTGCTGATTCGGTCGCTAATACAGGGTCTTACATGTGGCGTGTTCCAGCAGAGATTGCTCGTTCTCACCATTACAGGATTCACATCGCCTATAGTCTCAATCCATACCAAAGCTCATTTATCAGCAATGAGTTTTATGTGATTGATTAAGTCTTTTTAATTCATTTTTCCCTATACTGTTATGGAAATAGCAAGCTTGTTGATTTTGGGGGAGATTAAAAAGGATTTTTGCCGGAACTAATATGAAACTTCCATTTGGATTAAACTACTTTGTATTTCATCTTCCCAAAGAACTTGAAAATGAATTTAAACTTTCCTACGATATAAAAAGCAAGACCCATAACCGTTTGGCGCTATTGGCAGGAATTTTTTTCTATGGGATTTTTGGAATCTTAGATAAAGTTCTTATACCGGAACAAGTTGAAATATTTTGGACCATCAGGTATATAATAATTATTCCGATAGTATATCTTGTCCTTGTGTCTTCTTATATAAATTCACTTACCAAATATTTACAGCCATTTATTTCACTTAATCTTATTGCGGGAGGAATTGGGATTGTTTATATGATTGTTGTTTCGAGTCCCCCGGTAAGTTATAACTATTATGCCGGCTTAATGTTAATCTTCATTTTCGGGTATGGGTTTTTTAGGATAAGATTTCTATGGGCATCTTTGGCAGGGTGGACTATTGTTATTGTCTATGAAATAAGTTCGGTGTGGTTAACAGACACTCCCGGTTATGTTCTACTTAATAATAATTTTTTCTTTATCTCTGCAAATGTGATTGGAATGTTTTCCAATTATTTTAGTCAATACTATATCAAGAAAGAATTCTATTCTTCAATGGAATTATTAAAATCTAGCCAAGAAATTGAACAAGCGAATTTGCTTTTGGAAGAGAGAGTGGAAGACCGCACAATTGCTTTGAAAGAATTAAATAGTAAGTTATTATTAGAGATTGAAGAAAGGAAAAACATTCAAGCTAGTCTTGAATTGGCAAAGGAAAGTGCTGAACGGACAGAAAGATTTAAATCTGAATTCCTTGCGCAAATGTCGCACGAAATACGTTCACCTTTAAATGTAGTTCTTAACTTTGCTCAAATTTTGAAATCAGAATTTCATGGAGGATATAATTCCGAAATTGATGATTGTTTTAGAGCAATGACAGTAGCGGGAAATAGAATCATCAGAACAATTGATCTCATATTGAATATGTCGGAATTGCATACGGGAACTTATGAACCTACCTATAAAAATGTTGATCTGTATAACCAAATTGCATCATCTGTTTATCAGCAATACAAGATTAATGCAGCTTCGAAAAATATTCAGTTAATAATAAATACAAACACCGAGGATACTTTTCAAGTTGTAGACGAATATAGCATTTTCCAATCTTTAGCTAATCTAATTGATAATGCCATAAAATATACAAATGAAGGCGAGGTTGAAATTCTAATTTACCGGAATTTTGAGAATAAACTTTGTATAGATGTGGCTGATACTGGAATTGGTATCTCTGAAGAATACCTTCCAAATCTTTTTGTGCCTTTTAGTCAAGAAGAACAGGGTTACACTCGCTCTTATGAAGGCAACGGTTTGGGGCTCGCTTTGGTTAAAAAGTATTGTGATATTAACAATGCGGATATAATGGCGAAAAGTAAAAAAAATGCAGGTACAGTTTTCACAATTATATTTAATAATTAATAAGGCATAAGCCGATGGGTCAAAATCCAAAATTGCGGCTAATGCCCCACAATTTATTAAAAACAAAAAATTCTATTTAATTGAACAGGATCTACTCCGAAGAGCAGATCCATAAAATTGTTGTTACTCTTCCGACTTTGTGGCTTTTATGGAAATGTTATATTTTGATCCTTCACTTAAAGATTCGAATTCAACTTCAAGTAACTTGCCTTTCTTGTGGATTCTTAGTTGATCAGCTTTTAATGTATCCGATATAAATCCGCTCGAAATGCAATCGTTTACGAAAACAGTTAATGCTGAATTCCCTTCCTCCTTTGTTTTATAAACTAGATCAGCTTGTGCTTGATAAACGCCGTTAGCATCTGAAATAAAAACATACTTTCTATTTGGTAATTGGAAAAATGTACAGATCATTTCAGGATCCGATTTGTCCTGGTGAATAGGTTTCCCGTAATTGGCAATAACATCATCCAATGGTTCACCGATAAAATTCTGAACTTTGATTTCCTGGCCATAAATTGCCGCAGTAATTAAGATCAGCCCGAAGAAAAGAATAAATCGTTTCATATTCACTCCTCGAAATAATATTTTCGATTTTGAGGTTTTAAAAATGTTTTAATTAGTAAACGGCGAAAAGAGAAATAATTGTGAAGGCGGACTTAAATTGTGTAGAATATTTCTTTTCATTTCTTGGATAAATCCAAAATTGTCTTTTGATAATTAATTCAAAAAAATATCATTTGCAATAGAGGTTTAAAATCATCTTTAAGCAGTTTAGAAGTGAAAGTTTTTGTTTAGCTAAAATTTAATATAAGTCAAACTCACCAGTAGCCTTGCTATATCTAAAACTAAAAACCCAGACATAAATGTGGTTATTTGTTTGTAGCCTGTTTGCCTAGCGGGGCTAAAATGAAACTTTTTGACAAGAGCCATCAACAAAGACGATGTACTTTTGCCACAACGTAGTTCGAAGAACGAAGCCGGGAACCTTGGACTCCTAGATTTTCCAACCAAGTAAAAATTACAACAAACAAAAAACCTATTACTTCAGTAAAATCATCTTTCTCGAAGCGGTAAATGAATCGGTATTTAAACGATAAAAATATACACCTGAAGATAAATTCCGTCCATCAAAGTTGATTGTGTAGTTTCCAGGTGACTGTACTTCGTTGATAAGCACTTTTATCAATTCGCCTAAAGCATTGTAAAGTTCAATTTTTACACGATTTAACTTTGGTAGTGAATAATTGATTTTGCAAGTGGGATTAAAAGGATTTGGATAATTCTGTGAAAGTTTATCAGTAATAGGGATAAATTTATCGCTATCATAAACATTTGTTGTTGAACCCACATCACATGCACCAATATTGCAACCGTTTTCTCCGGTCCCGACACATGGTGAATTTGGATCCAGATCAAAATTATAGATTTCGGGATCGATTAATATAGGATCAGAATCCAGGTTATTCTCGTAATTTATTGTAGTTACAGCATTAGCTATTATATCATCATCACCGCCATTCATTAATGAGTGATGAATATTTAATATTGTGTTCGCGCATTCTCTTTCATCGACAGTTAAATTTTTAAATTCACTCGAAAAAATTATACTGTTTTTAATTTCTACTTCGGTACCATGGATATGCAAATTATTACCATGAACCTGGTCAGATCCATCATTCGTAACTTTATTGTTATACATAGTAACTCTGTCAAAGAAAAACTGAGACCTTTCAGTTGTCAAACCACCAGAGCCGAGGCCGCCGCATTCATTATCAGCGAAAATAACTCTCACAAATCTTGGCATTTCTCCCTCAAGCAGTAATGTCCCGCCACCGAGTTTTACCGTACCCCCAGCAATTGAAACATTATTTAAAATCCTTACATCCTCAAAGAGTACCGCAGATGAATGCAGAAAAGCCGCTGCCGAATTTGGATAAACCGCACTTCCCACATCAACTCCTTCCGGAGTCTCATTATTTATGATCTTACTTTTTCGCAAAATAAAACCGCTGAAATTCTCACAGTAAATTCCTGCACCGAACCCTGCTTTATTTTCGGTTATAATCAAATTTTCCAGCACGGGTGATGATGCATCTCTTAATAATATGCCTCCCCCTGAACTTCTATATTGTGTTCCTACAACCCACGACTGAGCTATTTCATTCCCGAATCCGTTCTTGATTGTGAAGCCTGAAAGAACAGAATTGTTATCCTCTTGGTTTTCAAAGACTACCACACTTCCGCTTCCGCCTCCGTTGATTATAGTGTTTTTTTCACCTCTATTACCAATTACACTTATTCCTTTACCTAAAAAGCTGATATTCTCAAAATATTCTCCCGGGCCTACATCTATTGTACTCCCTTCACCTGCTGCTTCAATTGCTTTTTGTATTGTTCGATAAGGTTCTGCCGAGGTTCCTTTTCCACTTGCGTCATCACCAGCAATATCAACATAAATAATACTATTGGAATTAACGTAGTTTACAAAATTTTCTTTTGTATGAGTATCTGTCTCATTCCCGTCGGATATTGTTAATGACACATCATATGAGCCGGGATCGGTGAAAGTGTGAACAGGATTGACTTCAGTTGAAGTAATTCCGTCTCCAAAATCCCATAGGTAAGAAGTTATCTGACTATTATATGTAAGTGATCGATCCTTGAAAGTGACTGTTATATCTTCTGTGCCTGTAAGCAGACTCTGAGATGTGAAATTTGCTTTGATTGCAGAAGGTACCGCACCCGCGATAAAATATGGGTCTTTATTATAATCTAGAAATTCACCCAGTAAATAATACCCATCCGAATATCCTCCCCATCCCCAATTTATATGAAAATAATCGGGGGATTGATATCCGTCAATTATAAATGAATGTCCTGCCCCTCCTCCATCTTTTGATCCGCTATAAAGAAGTGGAACACCTTTATTTATTTCCGTAATTACTTTTTCCTTCCATAAACCGGTTTCTTCATAATTGCTTTCTCTATCCCAATACATTGAACTACTGTAACCGAAGTGATCAAGTAGACCATCAAGAATATCCGTAAAGTAACCTGATGTGGAACCGTATCCATATTGTAAATTAATGCTTACTCCCGCATGATATAACAATTTTGCTGTCTCATCATAATTGGCCTGACCAACAACATCCGGCATTTGTGAATAGTCGTAACTCTGAGCGCTGAAATCAACTGACAATAATCCGCCTAAGGGATTGGAAAAATAAGCTTTCTTGCCAATACCATACTCTGGATATTCCCAATAATTAATCAACTGCCCCATTGCAACTGCGTTGCAACCGGCTACACTTCCTTCAGGACAATAAAAATTATAAGGCGATATTTGATGCCAGGTGGTTTTTATAAGCGGCTCAATATCATTGTTTGAACTTATCTTTCTCAAGCGACTGTTAAACGCCTTTATCTCTTTTTGCGAAACAAGGAGTCTAGGTTTACTGTCATTATTCTCACCTGCCAGTTTTAAGAAATTCAGTAATGTCTCAGGAATGTTATCCATATTAAAATCAGTTCTATATGAATAGCCTAAAACTAGGTTCTCTTTATCATAAGGACTAACAATGATAAATCCACCCGATTTAAATTTAACTACTGATGCGGAATAGTTTGAATTAAATAAAAGATCATGTTTGTCAGATATATCAGCAGAAGATAAAGCTTCGGATTCCCCGACAATGATATTATAACTCTCGAGAGCTATCTCTTTAATCCTTTGATCTACCGATTGTGGATAAACACATAAAGTTGAAGAAATGAAAAAAAATAGAAGAAATATTTTTCTGATATAAGTTGGATTTTTCATTGCTATGAAATTGTTTGTTCGGAAATTATACGACAATCTATTAAAAATAATAAAAACGTTCAATCTCCAAATCGGATGATCCGAATGTTGAAAAAAGATCACAGCCATTTATTTATAAAATAATTTTGAGAATCTGCTTAGTTGTATTGTCCTCATAAGATTGATAGGATCCCGACTCTTCGCGCAGCTCATCATCTGGATTTCACTCACTTCGTTCGCTCAACTTGGAGCGAGTCCAATCCTGATCATTATTTAAAACAAAAAACCCAGACCTGGTGAGTCTGGGCTTTCTTATTAGCGGAAATAGGATGCCGATAAATCGGCATTTCGCTTTGCTCAACTTGAAACAAATCCTAACCTAATCACCACAAAATAAAAAACCCTCACAAATGTGAGGGTTTTTATTTTGTAGCGGGAATAGGCTCCCGACAAAGAACATCGGGATTTCGTCGTTCCCAAAGACGGAACGACTCAACTTTATAATCAATTCCATCCAATTACTATTTAAAAAAGAAAAACCCCACACTTTCGTGTGAGGTTTTCTTTTTTAGTAGCGGGGATAGGACTTGAACCTATAACCTTCGGGTTATGAGCCCGACGAGCTACCAATTGCTCCACCCCGCGATGTAAAATTTATTTAGAACGCTTAATAAACTTATGTAATAGGACTCAAAATATAGACTATCCCTTAAAGAATGTCAAATCAATGCTCGTAAAAGAAAATTTTTTCTTGTAAATTTATCTCTTAAATATGTGAAAGTAGATATATATTCACAGATCAAATAATAAAAAGCTGCCCGACATATGTTAATCTCACTGTATATAAAGGATTATGCGCTTATAGAAAATATTAATATAGACTTTCAAAAAGGATTGAATATTATTACGGGAGAAACAGGCGCTGGTAAGTCGATTTTAATTGATGCGATGGGGCTCCTTTTAGGTGAGAGAGCTTCAACGGAAGTCGTTAGAAAAGGCGCCGCTAAATCAATTGTTGAAGGTATCTTTAATATTGAGGGGAACGAAAAAGTATTAGCAATGCTTGATGAAAATGAGATTGAAGCACAACCCGGCATGATTGTCCGACGCGAAATTTCTCTTAAAGGAGCCAACCGATGCTTCGTTAACGACACACCGGTACCCCTAAATTTTATAAAGGAAATTGGAAATCTCCTTGTCGATTTACACGGCCAGCATGAACACCAATCTCTTTTACGCACCGAAACTCATATTGAGATGGTCGATGATTTTGCAGATATCGAAGATGCTTTGACTGAATTCACAGAAGAAAGCAGCAAATTAAACGCACTTCAAAAAGAACTTAAAGAGCTGAAAAATAGAGAGTCTCTTCTAAAGGAGAAAAAAAACCTATTTGAATTCCAGATTAAAGAGATTGATGAAGTTAACCCGGTTGAGGGAGAAGATGATAGACTTGAGCAAGAGCTTACTATTTTGGAAAATTCCGAAAAGCTGCTTGAGCTAAGTACCGAAATTTATAACGGTCTCTATGATAAAGAAAACTCAATTTATGATTGTATGGTTGATATAAAAAACAAGATTTCAGAATTGAGTAAAATCGATTCTTCATTAACCGGTAAAAACGACGAATGCGGTTCGGTTGTTGCCACGATAAACGATCTTTCCGAATTTATCCGTAGTTACCGAGATAAGGTTGAACTTGACCCTGAGAAAGTTGAAGAAGTACGCGAAAGACTCGGTGCAGTAAATATGATCAAAAAGAAATACGGACCGAACCTGATTAACGTTATTAAACATCGTGAAAAGATCGGTAAAGAATTTGACCTGGCCGAAAATTTTTCAATTCGGATTAAAGAACTTGAGGCTGAAGTAGATAAGTCGAGAGTTGAGTGCGGTAACATCGCATACGGGTTATCAAAAATCCGCCGTGAAATTTCTTCATCCATCAAAACGGAAATTCAAAAAGCTCTTGTTTATTTAGGAATAAGCGATGCCGAATTTGAAGTAAAAATCTCCAACCAGTCTACTGAGAGTGATGCTGAAAACTACATTATTGTGGATGGTAAAAAATATAAATACAACAGCCGGGGTTTTGACGAAGTGGAATTTTTCGTATCAACCAATATCGGCGAAGATCCGAAATCGTTAGTTAAAGTAGCCTCCGGCGGTGAAGTGTCGCGCATAATGCTGGCATTAAAAAGTATCCTCGCTAAAAATGATAAACTTCCTCTTATAATATTTGATGAAATAGACACCGGCGTTAGTGGGCGTATTGCTCAAAAAGTAGGTAAATCTTTGAAAAATTTGGCCGAATTCCACCAGGTTATTTCAATCACTCATTTACCGCAAATTGCCGCCTTTGCCGATAATCATTATCTTGTAATGAAAAATAATGTTGGCGAACGGGCAATAACATCAATAACAAAATTGAATGATGAAGAAAGAGTGCGAGAAATTGCAAAGCTTATGAGCGGTGAAAAAGTGACCGAAGCCAGTCTTGAAGGTGCGCGCGAACTTGTGAAAACAGGAAAATGATTATAATTTTATTTTGAGTTGAAAGATTGATTTAATCCGCCAATTCGTATTTTTTCTTTGCTACCTTTATATTCTTTACTTAAATTCCAGCCAAGCATAATTACATAGTAAATTATATTTTAATAGGAGGTATTATGAGGAGATTACTATCAGTTAAATTGACTTTTCTCTTAATAGGAATTTTTCTTATCGGCGCAGAAAATATAAGCGCGCAAAGTTTAGATGAAACTTTGGACAATCTTTCTCAAACCGCGGCTTCTGCTTATGTAGCGCCTGTTATTTCAGCTTTCGGTTCTAATCTCAATTCGGGATGGGTAAACGGAGTTCCTTCCGGATTAATCGGATTTAATTTGCAGATAAAAGTAGTAGGGGTGGGATCATTTTTTAGTGATGATGACAAAACCTTCAGCACAATGGGGAATTTCAATTTTACTGCATCACAGGCAGATCAGATTTTAATAAATGAATCTAACCTTACTCCAGGTTCGGCAGAATACAATGCGGTTAAAAATGAAATTTTAAACAGAACCTGGAATTTGAGAATGTCGGGTCCCACTATTGTAGGATCTGAAAATGAAACTTTCAGAGTTGTATTCCCCGGTGAAAGTATTAACGGCGAGCAAGTTGGAGAATATATTCTTGAAATTCCCGAGGTGAAAGGATTTTTAGATGAGTTACCTGCATTGCCGCAGGTTGCCGCTCAAGTTACAGTAGGTACGGTTCTTGGCACTAATGTTTCGTTGAGATGGTTTCCTGATATTGAAATTCAAGATCTTGGCAAATTCAGTTTCTTCGGATTCGGTATTATTCATAATCCAAGCGCATGGTTGAAAGTGCCGTTACCACTCGATATCGGTTTCGGATATTTCTATCAGAAAATGAAAGTAGGAGATATTTTTGAAAGCACTGCCGCTCAATACGGAATTTATGCCAGCAAAACTTTCGGAATGGGTATATCGATTACTCCATATGCAGGTTTAACTCTCGAAACAAGTGAATCCGAAGTTAATTATTCATACACATTCGATACGCCTGCCGGTCAGCAGACTGCA